>Ga0114959_10003024_pt1 | contig 13434 bp, 9 predicted proteins | sample C_130625_EF_Meta_FD_87317 | JGI IMG/M metagenome (GOLD analysis project Ga0114959, IMG submission 87317) | Freshwater microbial communities from Lake Croche, Canada to study carbon cycling - C_130625_EF_MetaG | ecosystem: Environmental > Aquatic > Freshwater > Lake | place: Lake Croche, Canada...
CCCAAGCAACGTTCTTAATTACATACTTGAACTTCATAACGTCATCGCCAGCGTTCAAAATGTCGCTGAAGCGATAGTTAATTTCCATCTGTCCGGCAGTACCAACTTCATGGTGTGAGCGTTCAACAAGTAGGCCAACCTTGCCCAGCGCCATAACCATTTCGTCGCGAATATCTGCAAGTTGATCTGTTGGCGAAACTGGGAAGTAGCCACCCTTGTAACGTGTCTTGTAGCCACGGTTGGCAGTTCCATCAGCCTCAAGTGCGGCACCGGTATTCCAGGCACCTTCGATTGAATCGATGAAGTGGTGTGAAGCATTTTGTGAAGTTGAGAAGTTAACTTCATCAAATACATAGAACTCGGCTTCTGGTGCGAAGAATGCAGTATCAGCGATGCCGGTTGACTTCAGGTAATTAACAGCCTTCGAAACCACACCACGAGGGTCACGGCTGTAAGGAGTGTTATCTACTGGATTGTGTACTGAGAAGAGAATGACAAGAGTTTTTTCTTTACGGAATGGATCTACGAATGCTGATTCCGGAACTGGCAACAACTTCATATCTGATTCGTGAATTGCTTGGAAACCGCGGATTGAAGATCCGTCGAACATTAGACCGTCAGTGAAGACTGCTTCATCAAATGATTCAACTGGAACGTTGAAGTGATGCTGGATTCCTGGTAGATCTATAAATCGAACATCAACAAGTTTGATGTCGTTCTTCTTAATGAAATCAAAAATTTCGGATGAACTTTTAAACATGTTTCTCCTGATTCAAATCTTTGTGACCTTTACGTGACCGGGCGCATCAATGGGCCCGCCAAGTTGGTTCGGTGATGGGGTAAATATAGGGCTAGGGAGTAAATATGGCTTAACTCTTGTGTTACGGATATGTTTCATTTTTTGCGAATCTGGGCGCTCTTCTTCTGTAAGGGGGCGCAAGGCACTAGCCTGCGAGCATGGAAGATGCTGGAACTGGGCGCCGCTTTGCGGCCCTGACCCTTGATTGGCTCTTGTGCTGGTTAGTCGCCGGGCTCCTAGCCGCCGGCAGCTTAAATAAGGGCCAGTTCACCCACCTTGGACTCTTCTTTATTGAGGTAGCCGTTTTAACCTCGTTGCAACAAGCATCTGCGGGACAGCGAATTCTTCACTTGCGCGTTGTTGATTTTCAAACTGGCGGAATGATCCCACCGCGGCGAATATTCATTCGAACTCTTTTAATTTGCTTGGTGTTGCCGGCAATCTTTAAAAGGGACGGCCGAAATCTGCATGACGTATTCTCGAATAGTCGTGTTATAAAGATTTAACGCTTGGGCATCTTTACATTGCGGTTCATCGGCATCGGACCCTTTGGGATCGGCATCTGTAGTCCACCAACAGCCTTAACTCGACTTCGGACTTCACGAAGTTGTGCCTTAGATAATTTTTTAGGAAGTTTCTTCATAGTTTTTTGAAGTTTACGAAGTGGTACTTGACCCTTTTCATCTCCAACAATTAATTCAATAACTGGCACGCCAGGAACAAAACGTTCCATTTTCTTTCGCTCATCTTGCAACATTCCGCGCACTGCATGCGAACCTTCTGCGACCAAAACAATTCCTGGGCGACCAACTGAACGGTGAACCATATCTTGATTTCTTGCGACATTTACCGCAGGAGTAGTTGTGAATCCCTTGCGAATTGCCATCAAAACCGAGGCACCTGCACCCATCTGACCTTCGATCGAAGCGAAGGCAGCGGAGTTAGCTTGACGCGTGAAGTAGAAAAATGCCACGAGTAGCGCAACCGGGATTGAAACAATTGCAAAGTAAACTGGATGGCCAAGGTTTGAACCAACAAGAATTCCGCCTACAAGGACTGCAAGAAAGATTAACCCCATCCAAACTAGGGCAGCAGGCTTCTCTTTGCGGGTAAGTCGTAAGGCATCCTTTAAAACTGCAAGTTGTCCTTGTTTTTCCTGTTTCTCCTCGCCAGGCGCGGCAGGGACTTGCGCAGACTTTTTGCGATTAAAAAGTGCCATTTTATTTCTCCTCTAAATCTTTTTTGCTGGCTAAATGCTCGGCCCATTCTATTTCAACTTGCTCTGGTGTTGGCGCCGTTCCACCCATTCTTGCTGGTGCCCAGCGCTGACCCGCAGGGGAGTCTGGATAGGTTTTTTGTACCTCAAGTAGTAACTCTTGCAATTTGGCACGCAGGATCCCTTCGCAGGCATCGACATCTTGACCCTTTTCGAAGATCAAAGGTTCGCCAAAAGCGACGGTGATTGGGACCTTCTTTCGCCCAAAATCTGGTTTAACTTTCTTGGTCAGAATTCTTTGACCACCCCACACAATTGTTGGGATGACGGGTGAGTTCGAACCCATAGCTAGTCGGACGGCACCAGTCTTTAAAGTTTTAATTTCAAAGCTTCTGCTTATTGTCGCCTCTGGAAAAATTCCAACTATCTCACCAGAACGAAGAGCCCGGAGCGCCGCAACAAAAGATGCCGATCCACTATCGCGATCAACGCAAATGTGGTGCATTCCGCGCATTAGTGGTCCAGATATTTTGTGGTCAAAGATCTCTTTCTTAGCCATAAAGCGCACATAACGTTTTCTCGGGAGAACAGCAGTCCCTGCGATTGCAAAATCTAGGTAACTTACGTGATTTATTGCGAGGACTGCGCTACCAGAGCTTGGAATATGTTCTTCGCCAGTGAAGGTAAAGCGAATTCCTAAATATTTCCAAAACGTCTTTATCGCAACAATGACTGGTGGGTAGACAAGATCAGCCATTCATCGACCTCAACGCAACGCGCGCTTCTCTTGGGCTTGCTTAAAGAGCCGACCAGCGCGGTAACTCGAGCGAACAAGTGGACCGCTCATAACACCGGCAAAACCAATCGCCTCGGCCTCGGCAGAAATTTCCACAAACTCATTTGGTTTTACCCATCGTTCGACGGGATGGTGCTTCGCAGTTGGGCGCAAGTACTGGGTAATGGTTATTAGGTCGCAGCCCGCACCATGCAGGTCAACAAGCGCTTGGGATACCTCTTCACGAGTTTCGCCCATTCCAAGTATCAAATTTGATTTTGTGATGAGACCAAAGTTTCGCGCTTGTGTTATGACATCTAGCGAACGTTCGTAGCGAAATGCTGGGCGAATTCGCTTAAAAATTCGGGGGACAGTTTCTAAATTATGCGCGAAGACTTCTGGCCGAGTTTCAAAAACTTCATTTAATAGATGAGATTTGCCGCTGAAATCTGGTGCCAGCATTTCTACGCCAGTTCCTGGATTTAATTCGTGAACTTTACGGATCGTCTCAGCGTAAAGCCAGGCACCTTCATCTTCCAGATCATCTCTAGTAACGCCAGTTATTGTCGCGTACTTCAATTTCATTGTTTGCACTGATTCGGCCACCCGCCTTGGCTCGTCGCGATCTAATGGCTCTGGCTTGCCGGTATCGATATTGCAGAAGTCGCAACGGCGAGTACAGCGATCGCCGCCGATTAAGAAAGTTGCTTCCCGATCTTCCCAACATTCAAATATGTTTGGACATGCGGCTTCTTGACAGACGGTGTGTAACCCTTCGCGGGCCACAAGAGAGCGAAGTTCGGTGTATTCGGGTCCCATATTTGCCCGAGTCTTAATCCATTCTGGCTTACGCTCAATAGGGACCGCTGCATTTCGCGCTTCAATTCGAAGAAGTGGACGACCTTCAGGTGCAATTGTCATTCGCAAATCCGTTCTAGTGCGTTAAGTAAATGACGTTCCAAAATTGGAAGAACTTCAGATATTTCGACTTTTCGTCCGAGTTCCAATGACATCGAAGTAACCCCTGAGTCGGTAAAACCGCAGGGATCGATCCGATCAAAAGCGCTCATATCCGGATCAACATTTAGCGAGAAGCCATGCATCGTGACACCCTTAGCAACGCGGATCCCGATTGCGGCAATTTTACGATCGCCCTTTTGATCTCGAAACCAAACACCACTGCGTTCACAATACCTAACGGCATCTAATCCAAATTCCGAGAGCGCGGAGATTAAGGCAGTTTCCAGCTCTCGAACATATCCAACGACATCATTTCGTTTGCGTAACTTTAAAATTGGATACCCAACGATCTGACCTTCGCCATGCCAAGTTATCTTTCCGCCGCGGTCAACATCAATAACGGGCGTTCCATCTGTTGGACGTTCTGATATTTCGGTACGACGCCCTGCTGTGTAAACAGATGGATGTTCCAAAAGGAGAATCGTGTTTTCGATGGCACCGGTGATCACGTCGGATTGAATCTGTCGTTGCAACTCCCAGGCTTCCTGATAAGCGAGCAACCCAAGTCGCTTTATGAGCACGGTGCTTCTTTCGGCACTGGTCATCAAAGTCATAGGACGAGCCTAATTGGGTGGGTGAATTTTGGCTAAACAGAAGCGCAGAAAGTCGATCTGGCACGAAAATCCCTTCAGCGCTCGATAAACTACCCCTATCGAAATACGTTTTCCTACGAAAGGGCTTGGCATGTCAAAAAATTCAGAGAGCACCGGAACGCAAGCAGTTAAACATCGTAAGCCACTCTGGCTAGCGATTATCGTCGTGCTTTTCTGGTTTGGCGTTTCAAGTGTCACCGGACCGCTATTCGGCCTGCTCTCTACCGTTCAGAAAAATGACAACTCTAAATTTTTGCCAAGTTCAGCGGAAACTGAAAAATTTAACGTAGCCGCCGCTGCCTTTAACTCAAGTGCCAATAAATCCATCCCAGAGTTGGTTCTCTTTGTAGGAGATGCAACCCCAGCAAAAGTTGCTACAACTAACGCCTTTCTCCAAACTATTGGCGCTAAGCCGCTGGTAACTGTTGACGGCAAAGGAATCACGGGCGTAACTGCAAAAATTAGCGATTTCCTGGATCCAAACAGTCCATTGGTTGCCTTTCCATCCAAAGATGGCAAGGCACTTTTAGCGAGCGTGCCTTTTAACGCTGATAGCACCGGCGTTAACCTAGCCAATAAAAAACCAGCTCTACCTGCGGTTACTGATTCAATACGTTTCTATTCGAAAGAATTTGCTGCCGCAAATGGTTTTACCTCGCACGTTACGGGGATCGCCGCGATCCTTTCGGATCTCTTCGGCGCATTTGGTTCCCTTGATTCAAGTTTGCTTCTGACAACTGGTGGTGTTGTAGCGATTATTTTGATTGTTGTTTATCGCTCTCCAGTTTTGTGGATCCTGCCGCTGTTCGCCTCTGGCATCGCGCTAACTTTTGCCGGCTCGGTTGTTTATGAATTGGCGAAGCACAATGTGATCGCGCTTGATGGTGCCTCTCAAGGTATTCTCTCGGTTCTCGTACTTGGTGCTGCAACGGATTACGCCCTTCTATTAATTGCGCGTTATCGTGAAGAGCTGCACCATGTGCCATCTCGATTTGATGCGATGAAGAACGCTTGGCGTGGTGTTGTTGAGCCGATCGTCGCCTCCGGATCAACAGTTGCCATTTCACTCCTACTTCTACTTCTTGCGAGCCTTTCAAATAACCGAGGACTTGGCCCCGTCGGCGCAGTCGGTATTGCATGCGCAGTAATTACGATTCTGACACTTCTGCCAGCTGCACTTGTTTGTTTCGGACGTTGGATATTCTGGCCAAGGATTCCGCACTACGGCTCGGAAGATGAAAAGCTTGCAGGTATCTGGGCGAAGGTAGCGGGCGCAACTGCACGTAAGCCAAAAACTTATTGGGTTGCATCTGGACTATTACTCGTTGTCTTTGCCGCATTTGCTTCGACGCTTCACGCAAGTGGAATCTCTACCGCGCAAAGCTTTACCAAGACACCGGATTCAGTCAAAGCCCAAGATATGGCGCTCAAGTATTTCTCCGGCGGCGAGGGTCAGCCAACACAAATTTGGACGACTGTTGCGAACGCACCTGCGATAACTGAGAAATTGAAGAGCATGAAGGGCGTTGATGCAGTTCTTCCATCCACCGATGGCCCGATGAGCACTACGGCCAAAGTTATAGATGGACATGTAATTCTCAACGCAACGTTAGTTCCGACACCAGATTCGAATGAAGCCAAAGCGATGATTCCAGGTATTCGCAGCGCAGTTCATTCCATTGATCCAGCCAGCTTGGTTGGTGGTACCTCCGCCGTTTATTACGACACCGCGAAGGCTGCGACAAGGGATCAGAGTTTAATTATTCCTGTTGTGCTTCTTGTCATCGCCGTAATTCTCGGTTTCTTATTGCGCAGCGTTGTCGCATCGTTGATGCTTCTGGTAACCGTTGTCCTCTCTTACCTAGCAACGCTCGGAGTTTGTTCCCTGGTCTTTCACCACATTTTCCACTTCGCCGGAGAGGATTCAGGCTTCCCATTGTTTGCCTTCATATTCCTTGTGGCACTCGGAATTGACTACAACATTTTCTTGATGACACGAGTACGCGAAGAGGCAATCAAATTAGGTACCAGAGTCGGAATGACAAAAGGTGTGACAGTCACTGGTGGAGTAATTACCTCAGCAGGCGTAGTTCTGGCTGCAACCTTTACCGTGCTTGGCATTTTGCCGTTGGTCTTCTTGGCTGAAATCGGATTTTCAGTTGCCTTCGGCGTCCTTCTAGATACCTTGCTCGTCCGCTCAATTTTGGTGCCAGCCCTAGTACATCAACTTGGTTCAAAAGTTTGGTGGCCATCAAAGTTGGCAAAGGAAGATGTTAATTAGTTAATGAAATCAGTTGTAGTGGTTGGGGCCGGACTCTCTGGCCTCACCGCTGCAGTCTATTTACAGCGGGCTGGGTTAGAAGTAACGGTATTAGAAGCGAGTGATCGCGTTGGTGGGCGAGTGGCTCATGATGAGATCGATGGCTTCATACTTGATCGCGGATTTCAAGTAATTAACCCTAATTATTCAGAAATACGAAGGCTCCAGGCCCTAGCGGGCATCGCATTTACCGAATTTCCAACAGACGTTCGCATCTGCAATCTCGGAAGTGAAAAATTTTTTGGACTTAAGCACCTACCTAAAACTCTTGCCGTAGGTTCACTGGCGGAGAAGCTTTCCCTGGTGATGTTCTTAACTAGTCGTGCTCAACCTGATAAAACCCTCGGAGAGTATTCGCGAAAATTTCCTGATCTTTTCACCCAGATCTTAAAACCATTCCTTCGTGGCGTTTTTCTTACCGAACCTGAATCAATTCGCGGTGATATCGCACAAGGAATCATTAGAAGTTTTATCTTGGGTCGACCTGGCGTGCCAAACCATGGAGTCGGCGAATTGCCCAGAAAAATTTCGCAAGAGCTAAACGATATTAGGCTCCAAACTACGGTTCACGAAATTTCGCAAGGCAAAGTTGTAGGAGATTTTGGTTCATTATCGGCTGATGCAATCGTGATTGCTACCGATCCGACAACGGCGATGCAGATACTGGAACGAATTTCGGTTACCAAGATCCTTGGTTCAACGACTTGGTATCACGTGACAGGGGAGAAGCAGATGCACGGGCAAGTACTTGCCATTGATTCTGCTGGTCCCATTATTAATTCATTAGTGATCTCAGATATGGTGAATAGTTATGCCCCATCTGGAATGAATTTAATTTCGACAACAACTCTTATACCTATTTCTGAGAGCGAACTTCGGAAAGAGTTAGCAAAGATTTGGGGGAGTTCAACTAGAAATTGGGAACTTCTAGCAAAATATGAAATAAAGCAGTCACTTCCTTTTCGAAAATCTGGTACCAATCTTCGAATCCCAGCTGAGTACTCGGATAGAATTTTTGTCGCTGGCGATCACTTAGATCTTCCCTCGCAAAATGGCGCAATGCGTGCCGGGCGCCGGGCGGCGCTAGCAGTTATTCAGGAGCTTCAATAAGAGCGCTAAGTGCGGTCGAAACGTGTGGATAATCAAATACGAACCCGTTTTCAGTAAGGGCTGTCGGTAAAACTTTCTTCGATCCTAAAATTTCTGATGAGAAGCCACCAAGTGCCAATTTTAGCGCAAAGGCCGGTGCCGGAAATAGTGCGGGCCGGTGCAACGCTCTTGCCAGCGCGGCCGTGAACTCTTGATTGGTTACTGGATTTGGCGAGGTTAAATTAACCGGCCCAGCCATTTGAGTCTCCATAAGATGACAAATTGCTCGCACCTGATCATGCAAGGTGATCCAAGACCACCATTGCTTTCCAGATCCGAGTTTTCCACCAACACCTAAGCGAAATAGCGGCAACATGCGCCCGAGTGCGCCACCAGTTGGATCTAGAACTAGACCAGTTCGCAACTTTACTGTGCGTACATCGCCGGCAAGGTCTGCTGCACCTTCCCACTCGCGACAAACTGCCGCTAAGAAATCATCACCCGCACGATCAGTTTCAGAAACGGCGCGGTTGCCGGTTTCGCCATACCAACCGATTGCACTTGCGGAAATAAAAACTGCTGGCTTCACTTGTGCAACTGCATTTGCAATCGCTGTGGTTCCCAGCAAACGTGAATTTAGAATTTTTGCGCGATACTTCTTGGTCCATCTGTGGTCCCCAACTCCGGCGCCAGCAAGATGAATAACTGCATCAACACCTTCAAGAGCTGTGAGGTCAACTGTCCCAGCAATTGGATCCCAAAAAATTTCATCACGCGAGACAGTTGGGCGTCTTACAAGCCTTTGAATCGTGTGACCTTCATTGCGAAGGTGTCCAACAAGGGCGGTTCCAATTAGCCCAGAGGCGCCAGTTACGGCGACGCGTTGCGGAGGTAATCGTGATGCCATATTAATTGGAGACCTTAAAGTCCTAAGTCAGATTCGAAACGACCTTCTTCTAGTCGTGTTTTGAGAGTTACCAGGAATCGCGCAGCATCGGCACCATCAACTATTCGGTGGTCATAAGAGAGACCGAGATAAACCATGGAGCGAATTTCGATTGTTTCACCACCGTCAGTGCCCTTCATAACCATTGGTCGCTTTACAACTGCACCAAGTCCAAGGATCGCAACTTGAGGCTGATTAATTATTGGAGTATCAAATAGGGCACCACGACTACCGGTATTCGTGATGGTGAAAGTACCGCCACCAAGTTCATCCGGTGAAATCTTATTGTCTCGAGTTCGCGCCGCAACATCAGCAATTCTTCGTGCCACGCCACCAATATTTAAGTCACCCGCATCTTTAATTACCGGAACAAGAAGTCCGCGATCAGTGTCAACTGCAATTCCAAGATGCTCAGCACCGTGGTAAGTAATTTGATCACCTTCGAGAGATGCATTTAAAACTGGATGTTGCTTTAGCGCTTCGCAAACTGCGACTGAGAAAAATGGCAAGAATGAAAGCTTTGTGCCCTCGCGCACTTCAAAAGATGCCTTAGCGCGATCGCGCAATCTGGAAATCTTTGTAACGTCGACTTCTACGACCGTGGTGAGTTGGGCGCTAATTTGAAGTGACTCCACCATGCGAGCTGCTATGACCTTACGTAGGCGAGTCATGGTGACTGTTGTTCCACGAAGTGGCGAAATCGCAATAGGTGTTGCGCTTTGGGTAGCGCTTGCAGAAGTGGATTGGGCAGAGGATGCAGTTGGAGAAGTTGGAGAAGTTGGAGAAGTTGGAGAAGTTGTAGAAATTGGCGCACTCTTTGGAACGGCGGCAAGAACATCTTCCTTGCGGATGCGGCCTCCAATTCCAGTTCCACGAACGCTGGCAAGGTTGACGCCATTTTCGGAAGCGAACTTGCGAACGATTGGAGTTACATACGAATCATCTGAAGCGGCCGGAGTTGCAACAACTTGCGCAACAGGAGCGGCAACTACCGGGGCAACCGGAGTTACTGCAACTGGCGCTGCGACAACAACTGGAGCAACCGGAGCAACCGGAGCAACTGGAGCAACCGGAGCGCCAGCGCCACCGATCATTGCAAGTCTGGCTCCAACTGGGACTGTTGAATCAACTGGGACATCAATGGAAACCAGAACTCCAGATGCAGGGGATGGGATTTCAGTATCTACTTTGTCAGTAGAAACTTCTAATAGCGCTTCATCAACAGTTACGTTATCTCCGACGTTCTTAAGCCAGCGAGTAACAGTTCCTTCAGTAACGCTCTCACCAAGTGCTGGCATCGTGACGATGGTTCCAGCCCCAGCGGGTGCCGAAGCTACGGGAGCAGCAGGAGCAGCAGGCGCAACTGGCGCAACTGGTGCAACTGGTGCAGCAGCAGGTGGCGCAACAGGTGTCGCAACTTGAGCAGGTGGCGCAATCGGAGCAGATGGTGCTGACGTTGCGGCATCTGCAATTACTGCGAGTTCTGCTCCAACTGCAACGGTTTGGTCAACCGCAACAACAATTCTTTGTAGGACACCGGCTACCGGGGATGGGATTTCAGTATCAACTTTGTCGGTAGAAACTTCTAGAAGTGGCTCATCGATTGCGACGCTATCGCCTTCTGCTTTGAGCCAGCGCGTGACAGTTCCTTCGGTAACACTCTCGCCAAGTGCTGGCATAGTTAATGAAAAAGTCATTTAATGAACCTTCCGTTACCCGTGTGCATGAAGTGGTTTACCTGCAAGTGCAAGATGTGCTTCGCCAACTGCCTCAGAGAGTGTTGGGTGGGCGTGAATCAAAGCAGCGACATCAGATGCTTCTGCTTCCCAGTTAAAAATTAATTGCGCTTCGGCTAATAATTCACCAACACGAGCACCAACCATATGGATTCCCAGAACTGGGCCATTTTTTGCAGCCACTAATTTCACAGAACCAGCGGTCTTCAAAATTTGGGCTTTTCCATTACCGGCCAAGTCATAATTTAATTCAACCACATCGTGGCCACGTTCCTTAGCTTGAGCGGTGGTTAGGCCAACAGATGCGACTTCTGGCTCAGAATATGTAACACGAGGGACGCCATCGTAATTAATCGCCCGTGGATTTAATCCAGCTATCTCTTCAGCCACCAAAATACCTTCGGCAAAGCCAACATGAGCAAGTTGGAGAGTAGGAATTAGATCGCCAACCGCCCAGATTCCTGGAACATTTGTCCGGCATTTATTATCAACAATCAGGTAGCCACGATCCATGGTCAAACCTTGTTCTTCGTAACCAAGATTTGCTGAAACCGGTCCACGTCCAACTGCTACAAGCAGAACTTCTGCGGTGAAAACTTTGCCATCTTCCAACGTTACGGTGACGCCATTTTGCGACGTTGTAGCGGATGCAAATCTAACGCCCAGTTCAAAGTTAATCCCACGTTTGCGATATGCGCGCTCAAGCTGCTTGCTTGATGATTCATCTTCCAAAGCGACCAAGTGTGGCAAGCCTTCGATGATTGTGACTTCTGAACCAAAAGATTTCCAGACTGAAGCGAATTCACAACCGATTACCCCGCCACCCAGAACGATCACACTAGCTGGAACGTGCTCCATCTTAATTGCCTGCTCGCTAGTGATTATCTGCTTGCCATCAATAGTTAAGCCAGGAAGCGTCTTTGGATACGAACCAGTGGCCAAGACGACATTTTTTCCGGTGTACTGCAAACCATTTACTTCAACAATGTTTTTGCCAACTAATTTTCCATGGCCTTCAATGTAAGTGACGTTTCTAGATTTAACTAGACCTTGTAGTCCCTTATGAAGTTTTGAAACAACACCATCTTTATAGGCATTTACTGCCAGCATGTCAATCGAGATAAATTCTGCGTTAACTCCAAAATCTGATGCATGTCTTGTGTTGTCCGCAACCTCACCAGCGTGGAGGAGTGCCTTCGTTGGGATGCAACCGCGGTGTAAACATGTTCCACCAAGTTTGTCTTCTTCGATTAGTGCAACACTCAAGCCGAGTTGGGCCGAGCGCAGGGCACAGGCGTAACCACCACTGCCACCGCCAAGGATTACGACATCAAATTGCGACACTTTTCTCCTTTTAATCGAGTTTCGTTGAACTCGGTTGAACGTAACTAAAGCCTAATCTTGCCACGATTTAGCCTGAGCGCTAACTTGCCGATTAGGGTGCCAACGCTCCCCAGACGCTTATTTATGTGATGCGTACAACTCAACTAGCGTGACCAACGAACGTAGCGCGGCCCCAGTTCCACCGACAGGGGTGTAGCCATGTGGCGCCCCCTCGTTATATGAAGGTCCAGCAATATCTAAGTGCAGCCATGGCGTATTTGGGTTGACAAATTCTTTCAGGAATAGGCCGGCGACCAACATGCCGCCCATACGCTCACCGATATTCGCCATATCTGCAATAGGAGAATCAAGTGAGGCACGAAGTTCGACGGGGAGTGGCATCGGCCAAAATTGTTCGCCAGCTAAATTTGCAGCCGTTAAGAAGGCGCCGGAAAATTCTTCATTATTGGTCATGACCGCACTTGTGCGAGTACCGAGTGCAACAACTTGGGCACCAGTTAAAGTTGCAACGTCAATGATGCCATCTAAACCACCGGCAGCATCGCCAACTTGCGCGGCACGAACAAGTGCGTCCGCTAATACGAGTCGACCTTCGGCATCCGGATTTAATACTTCAACTGTTTTGCCACCATAAATTGTGATTACATCACTTGGCCTTGTTGCATTATCGCTCACCATATTTTCGGCAAGTGGCGCCCAAGCATCAATCGCAACGGGGAGTTTTAATTCGGCAATGGCAAAGACCGCTGCGATCACAGCGGCAGCACCGCTCATATCACTCTTCATTGCTTCCATACCTTTGGCTGGCTTCAACGCTAGCCCACCAGAGTCGAAAGTTATTCCCTTACCAACAAAGGCAAATCGCTTAGTTGCTTTTGCCGGCTCATAAGAAACCCGTAACAACCGTGGCGGATTAGCTGAACCTTGACCAACCGCTGTTATTCCACCATAGCCCTTACTCTTCAAAACGGAATCACTAAGAATTTCAACTTTGAGACCCAAACTTGTTGCAATTTTCTTCATACGTTGGGAAAAAGAGTCTGGTGTTAAGTGACTTGGGGGCGTGTTTATCAAGTCGCGTACTAAGTAAATATTCTTGGCAAGAATTTCAGCTCGCTTCACAACGGCTTTCGCGTCGACCTCATCTGCAAATTTAGTTAGGATCAGCGCTTGTTCAAGCGGATCCTTATTATCCTTTTTAGAACTTTCTCTAAACTCATTAAAAGCGTAGGCGCCAAAAGCCGCACCTTGCGCGATCGCAGCGATATCAATACTCGATGAGTTTGGCAGGGCAAAAGTTGCTTTTTCTTGGCCGGCAAGTGCCCGCGCGGCGGCGCCGGCAGCACGGCGGATTACTTCGTGGGGGTATTTCTTTTGTGCATCGCCCAAACCGGTTAGATAGACAGTGCGCGGAGTGCTAAATGATATTTTTGTTATTTCATCAAAATTTCCAGTTGGGCCGATATCGGCCAGCAGTGGCAGAAGCTTCTTAGAATCAATTTGTGCGTCACCTGACTCAATTACCAAGCCAGTCGGACTCTTCGCTAACCCGACCACAAGAATTTCTGTGGCTAATTCCTTGGTTAACTTAATTGA
>Ga0114959_10003027_pt1 | contig 13423 bp, 12 predicted proteins | sample C_130625_EF_Meta_FD_87317 | JGI IMG/M metagenome (GOLD analysis project Ga0114959, IMG submission 87317) | Freshwater microbial communities from Lake Croche, Canada to study carbon cycling - C_130625_EF_MetaG | ecosystem: Environmental > Aquatic > Freshwater > Lake | place: Lake Croche, Canada...
ATTTATATATGTGGTTTTGACATTTCGCACAGAAAGAACGTAAATGGCTAGAAAGAAAGCAGCTATACAAAAGGAAACTCCTGCTCCAATAGAGGAAACGCCGGTAGTTTTCTTCCTAAAAACCCTTGAAGAATTTGAAGAGGATGTATCTCCTGCCGGGCATATAGTTGGGTATTCGGACGTAACGAAACCTCCAACGACTATGAACTACACGGATATTTTGAAGTCTATGGAGACAACGACATCTATGAGCACTGATCTTCTAAAATCTATTTTAGAGAAGGCGATGTGTGATTCATATTCATCTGATGCTGCATGTTTTTGGTGCTGTCATTCATTCAACTGGGACCCTGCTCTTCTACCGATTTCGTATGACGCTTATAAGAATGTATATACATGTGAGGGCAACTTCTGTTCTCCGGAATGTGCGTTAAGTTATCTTTATAAGAACGTGAAGACGTCAGATACTACACGATGGAGTCGCCATACTCTGCTACGACACATGTATTCATCTCTATATGTGAACCGCGAACTAAGTCCGGCACCGCCACGCACTCTTTTGAGAATGTTTGGAGGACCATTAGATATTTCGCAGTTTCGGGCATATGCATATTCCACAAATGATATGATCATGACGGATATTCCTCCGATTCGCCTTGTGTTTCCCACCATGAACATTCAGGGGCCGTTGCGAGATGTGAAGAAGTATGTTTCATTATCTACGGACGTTCTTGATAAGGCATCACAACAGCTTCGTCTGAAACGCTCTAAGCCTATTCATAACAACATTCAAACGTTGGATATGTGCTTGAAGGCTCGTTAACCTTCAAGAGCTGGAACATCCACCGCAACTTCCGTCTCTTCCTTTGGAGATTCGGGTGTCTTTGCAGGACTACCAAATAATTTCTGTTTGAACGTGTTATTTAATGGTGTCTTTTTGAAAGCAAATGCGGCATCTTCTACTAACCTTGCCGTCTTTTCTTCAGGAGTCGGAACACGTGCCTCGGTTTTTGTCATATCGTTCCATTTCACGGTATCCGTAAGTTCAACCTGTTCTTTTGTGAACGATTTCTTAAACTCTGCTAAAATATCGTCTGGAATCATAGGCGATTGTTCAATTAATCTGTCCATTTCGGACCGAGACACGAGTAAGAACTCCATACAAGGATCACGCTGAAGACGTCCTAACGACAACTCAACAGATATTTTGCGATACAATTTACCCCAAGAAACGGCAGCACCACGATGGGCTTCCATTCTTTGAGCGTACCGTAAGTAGTTTGCCACTGTTGAAATGATTCCTGTGAACAGCGATACTCCGCCAATACCGAGTTGCGCAACAGTTTGAAAACTCGGAGGGACAGTTGATCCTAGACCAAAGTTCGCAGTTCCAGTTAAGGTTGAAAGCACAATCACTGGAATCGTGAGAAGCATATTGAGACGCGAATATTTCTGTTCGGCTTGGTCGTGAAGCCAACGATAACATGCCGATTTATCCGCCCATTTTGCAAGAAGCTTTTCTTCTTCAATTCCCCAAGGACATTCCTTTAGAACCTTTTTGGGAGCAGAGTTTGGATTGTCTTCCATTATCATTTTGATGGATACTATTTTGTTAATATATGGCTGCTTCATTCCAGTTTTACGATTTTATGAAAATGCAGTTAATGTTAGGAGCAGGAAGTGGGAGTGTAGGCGTTCGAAATGTAATTGCCCTGAATTTATACGAACTTACAGTACAAGCATTTCCCAAATGGTTTCCGAAACTGAAATCCTTATGTGTGCGTCGCCAAAAGACGGTTCCAACTATAAGTCAGCAAATCCGTGCCACGATTAGTTGTGAACGTTCGTTTCAGTCTGGAAATCAGAGAAACGGAGTTCCAAACGCTCCGAATCATAGCAGAATGGATTCAGTTGTTCATTATATTACAACGATTCCTGCGATTCGTAACCTTATGTGTATCACACACACCGATTACTTACCGAATGAGTTTGACCCTATTCTAATCGAGACAGACGTGTTCTTTGAGTTGACGGAAATGAAACATACGGAAGGGCAACTGGAATCTATTAAGTTCAAGTTGTTTTGTTACGATCACGAAATCCAGCACATTCAGGCGTTCATTGACAGATGTAATCAAGATTATGAGCGTCGAATGGCAAACAAACTTGGAACCAATTTGTATTTCTTTGATATGGTGACGCAATCGAAAGGCAAGAAAAGTATTCAAAATAAGCTACCTGATTCGCATCTTATTTATACAAAGCATTCGTTCCATACGACTCGGTCATTTGAGAATGTGTTTTTTGAGCAACGCGATAAAGTGAAGAAACATGTAGATTTCTTTTTGAATCGTAAAGACTGGTATGAGAAGAAGGGGATTCCGTACACGCTTGGATTTATGTTTCACGGCGATCCAGGATGTGGAAAGACGTCTACTGTAAAGGCAATCGCAAATACAGCAAGACGTCATATCATCAATATCCAGCTATCTCAAATCAAGACAAAGGAACAACTACGTCATTTGTTTTTCAACGATGATATTCACGTGAGCGATGGAATTAAGACGGAACGATTTACAATTCCAGTTCATGAACGTCTGTATGTGATTGAAGATATTGACGCTATGGGTGACGCAGTATTGGAACGTAAATGGAAGAAACCCGTTGTGAAGAAAGAGAAGGTAGTTGGGGACGATGCGTGGATGCAAGCGAAACTGCAAGATGAAGAGGAAATTGAGCCAATAGATTTATCGTTTCTGTTAAACTTATTGGATGGAACTCTTGAAGCGTCTGGTCGTATTCTTGCGATTTCTTCCAATTTCCCTGAACGCATTGATAAGGCCCTTATTCGTCCAGGACGAGTTGATATGATAGTTCATTTCCGTAAATGTAATCGTCAAATTCTTCGTGAAATGGTTGATAGTTTTTACGATCAAGCATTTGAAGATTGGACGAGTGATAGTTTAGAGTATAAATGGAGTCCAGCAGAAGTGAATCAGATACTTTTCAGGAACTTTACAAGTTCTGGAGAAGCAATTGAGGAGTTGAAAATGTTAAGTCCAAAGGACCTTTACGGATTTGAACAGAAGGAACATATTGCGTCGTATGAGGACTTTACGCAGTAGAAATTGTCTTTGAAAGTTTATACAGATTTTGAATGTAAGTCCAAACGTTCTCTTTGGAAGTAGGACTCATTCCTGCGACATACTGCTTAAGTTTTGAAAGAAGATCGAAATCAACATCATTTCCAAACGAGTGGTCTAAAAAGAACTTCTCGTTTTTAGAAAGGATTTCAGATTCAAAAGCCTTTACGGAATCGTAAAAATATGACGGAATCATACCTGGATTCATAGTTTTCATCATACGAATACTGGTGATTCCAAGAGAAAAATCAGGATCCTCAGGGTACATCTCTTTGAGTTCATTCATGAACCCAAGAACCTGTTCAATGAACACGTTTGTCAAAATAGACTTTGGCGGAGGCATTTAATTACTATATTATTTACGTTCGATTCCTGAAAACTCAGTTTCACGCCGCTTCTGCATTTCCTCCATTCGCTTCTTTACGTCGTCATTTCCACCAGTCTTTGATTTAATAGTGTTTTCAGTATCAGGACCGTTTGTTCCAGGCAGGCCTGCTCCAGAAGGTGCGGGTCCGCCAGACCCATCCAGAAAAGTGTACATACTTCCTCCACCAGCAACAAAAGATGATGGCGAGTCCCACATAGAGTAACTTTCAGTCAGCCGTCCCATCCCTTCAAATCCCCAAGGACTTAAGTCGCCAATAGGAGCATCTTTCATTGGAGCTCCAGAAGCATTGACCGCTCCCTCTTTCTGTGGAATCTCCTTGCGAGCATTCGTGGGCTTGGCGATGTATCCATAAATGTCCTTGCCTACAATAACATCCTTGGTTTCGGAGTTATAGAGTGTTGGAACAGATTTTAGAAAAGCAGGAATCTGGTTACGAGGAATGCTCTCAACAAGAATAAACTTGTAAAGACTGCTTTTATTGAGAGCTTTCAGAGTCTCAATCACCTGCTTGGAGTTCGGACACCGCTCACTATAGAAAAGGTAGGGCTGAGTTTGTGACATTTCGTTATGATGATTTAGGAAAAAAACGGATGTTGGAATAACGAAACAGTTTAACTTAAGATGGCTGAATTTGTAAATCCTCGCGAATCAAATCGCGGAAACGAGTTTCAGTGCGAGTTGAAGAGTTTCCCAGTGACGTTCGTGAATGCCCTTCGGCGTATTCTACTGAGCGACATTCCAACGGTCGTTATTCGCGATGTCCAAATCAAGGAGAACACGACCCAGCTCCCTCACGAAATGTTGAAGCATCGCGTGGAGATGTTACCTGTGAACTGTCAGCCTACCGATGAGGCGACCATTCGCGATGCCAAGATTGAGCTTCGTGTTCTTCCACAGGGAACGACGGCACGTATGATTCGCACGGACGATTTCGCAGTTGAGTCTGGGCGTAATACTCTTCTAATGGGTGACCGCGACTTGGATACGCCGCTGTTGTTTGTAAAGGTTCGACCCACAGAGACGATTCATTTGACTGGCAAACTTACGGTCGAAACAAAGACGGCGTCGCAGGTATGTACTGCATCCACTATGTGGCACATTGACCCAGAGAGGGCGAAGGAAGATAAGCGTGTATTCGTAGAGGAAGACGAGGGGTCGCCTATTGTGTTTGACAACTTCTATGCTCAAAAGTCATTCTCGCGAGATGAGAACGGACGCCCAAACTGGTTTGACTTAAATGTGGAAAGTGTTGGTGTTATTCCAGCAAAACAGCTTGTGAAGATGGCAGTTTCTATCCTCAGGAAGCAGGTACAGGAATATATGAAAGACGCAGGGGCAAACATTGAGCGATCAAAGGACGACGAGTACCGTATCCAGATAGACAAGGGTGGACATACTGTGTGCGCCCTGCTTCAGGAGGTGATATATTACAAGTTACCAGTGAACTTCGTGTCTTACGATATTCCTCACCCTCTACGTGCAGACACGGTCCTTCGGTTTCATACTAAGCAGTCGCCAGAGGCAGTGTTGGATACTTCTATGAGACTCGTTGAGGAATATTGTGCGATTGTAGAAAAGGGACTCTAAGATAATGGAAGACGTCTTGGAGTTTCAGCCTGACGAGTTCCAGGTGATGGACACATTTGAATTTGAAGAAGAAATACAACGACCAGAGAACTTGCGTCTTTTTACATTAGAAGACCAGCTCTTGGATTATTTTAGTGTTCGTATGCCGAAAGGCAAGACAACGCGGTTTCATATAACGGAACTAGCGAACGAGATTGACCGTGTAAGAGACGCATACTTATCTACCGTAGAAGTCACAGAAACGCTTTACGATGTCAAGAAACACCAGAGAGTGAGTATGCCTTCCTGGATTCATCCTACAGTAGATGATTTTGAACTAAAAGGGTTCGATTACCATCTTGAATTACTTCCAATGTATAGACCCGAACAACGTATGCTTCCTCAGTATATATCTCGCCTAGTTCGCGCTCTTCCCAAGCCGTACGATACTCCGCAATCTGAAAATCCGCCGATAGATACTAATATTGTTGGACGGACATCGGATGGAAAGACGGAAGTAAGAGCTGTTGGGAAGTTTCAAAAGACAAAGACGGTCTTACACGAAGACGGGACACAAGAAATCGTTAGTGAAGATATTTCAAACACGCAGGACAATATACGGATAAACGGATACGCTTTGGAGGAGCGTCCGTTAGATTTACCGAATCCGCAGCAGGGTCATCCTTTCTTAGAATCGACACAGGCTTCAACTTACAAAACGACGCAAGCGTTTGGAGATGTATATCCCAGCGTTCAAGCTATTTTTAGTCACGCGATTCCTACGACTGCCGATCCATACAATGAAGGTATGAAATACTTGAAGCTTTACGATATAAAGTTATCTGAAATCCCGTGGAGTTCATGGAAATCTCGGTTTCCGCCAGTTGAACAAATCGATACGCCTTCCCCTGTGAAATCTTTAACGTTTCCAAATACCGATTCGCACGATAAACCTTCTGAGAAGTTAGAAACTCTTTATGTGAAGAAATGGTTTCCAGGTATTCATCCACGATATTGGATGATGCAACAAGAGGACGCAGGAATAACAGTTATGAAGATGTTACTGTCCCTTACTGGAAACTCAGGAAACGTGCCGATTGAAGTACTTGGAGAGACACTGGAACGAAAGTTCAATGAAACGACGCCAGAAGAGTGTATTCGCACTGACACTTTCCATAACTTCTTGGAAAGCGGAATATCGCGAATCAAGAAACTGAATGAAAAGGGACACACTTCCTACGAATGTGTGCCAGTATCTATTGTGCGTGAAGAGAGACGCGAATGGGCATCAAAGGGACGTCTTATGTGGAAGGAAAGTCTAGAAGCCGATATTATGCGAAAACATCAAGTATTGCTGAAAAGATTTCAGGGAGAAGGATTGGGTGAAAAGGCAGTGAAGTATGCCGTTCACAAGGCACGTGAAAACAGCGAACTACGTCGTGATATTTTGACACTTCTGAAAGACCCAAGACGCACGGAAATGGATAAAGCAGAAGCGGTTGAAGATATGTTGAAAGACATTATTCCGTCCGATAACCTTTATTTGGACGTTGAAGGCGGAATGCTTGTTTGCGGACATACGTTGTCCGTTCTAAAAGGAAACTTGGCATATGACGATCGTGAGTTTTATCGTGAATGGACAGCTATAGAAGATGGAAAACGAGTATGTAGGTATTGCGGCGAACAAGTTGGAAATGTGTTTGTTATTCAAGATGAGTTTGATAATGATGGAAGACTTCTGGTATCTCAGGCTGCTTTGAAGCAAGGTGGGTTTCACGGTGAAAGTCAAGTAGACGTGTTCACGAACTCATTAAAGGAACTACGCAAGGTATTTGATTTGGACAATCCAGGTGAATCAGTTCTGTATTTGGTGTTATCACTTCTTCAAATCCTTCCTACCGATACTCAACTACTTCCAATCTTACAATACATTCGAAACATATCAAAGGTATTGAAAGCCGCAGCCAAAGCAAAGAAGTTCACTATTGAAACTGAGAACCGCATTTATGGAGCAATAGGATTAGCTGCGTCTGTTGTTCTTATACAGACACACCAGCCATTCTTGATTCCTACACGATGGTTTGGGTCCAGACCGCTTGTATTGACAGGGTATCCTCGCGACACGAACGATAAAGAAGCAAGAGGTATTCTCGATACACTTATTTTCGTATTGAAAAACACATTTGAATCATTTCCATCCACGTTTCGTGGTTCTATTGTTCCGTTCTTCAGGTCATTATTGACAAAACCGAAAGATTTGCGGAATGAGACAAATACGTATATTAAGAGGGCATTGGATGTAGATTTCAAGGCACAGTTTGTTCTTGCGAAAGAAAGGTACGAAACTTCGCCGATGGCAGTTATGGACAGAGACAGCGCCCTTCCACTGATGTTTTTAGAGAAGACAGAGTTCAAGCCATCGGAATCTTTGACGCAAGAACCAGTTCGTCCTATGTGTTTGACAGTCAAGCCATTGGTGACCTTAGAACCAAAACTAGGACCAAATGTTACTCAACTTCCTTTACCGTTATGGTCAAACATTCGTCCATCGGAAACATCTGTAACTGTTCCAATCCCAGAAGATATGAGTTTAGAACTGAAAGGGTTCACAGATGCGGAAATACGTAAAAATATTTCCCTAAAGTTTCCCAAACTAAAACTGAAATCATTAGAAGAGTTTTTGGATAGAGAGAAAGACGGTATTGCTATAGTAAGTGTACTACAACGTTTGTTGGACATTATGTCGACGGAAGAAACATTCTCGCAAAACGATATTCAAACTTACAGGAATATTTGCGTTCTTTTGAAAACTGAAATCGGCGGAGGACTTCTGCGAGATAGTGCGAAAGGTCTTACTTACAAGTTTTTACATTCTATTGCGAAGCATCCAAATGTATCTGGATTTGAGACAAACTTGGCAACTGCGTTGAAGAATGATATTGTGATACGCATGATTTTCGTGAAACCAGAAGACGCAGAGAAGGAACAGAATATTCTGAGAGCTCGTGAACGTGAAACTTTGAAAGAGCGTCTGCGTGGAATGACCGATTCAGAGCGTGAAATCACAAAGAAGTTATTGGATATTGGTATTGCCCCTTATATTATCACGAACGCAGACCGTGAAATGTTCAAGCAGGAATATAATATCCGCGAAGAACCAGACGTGTTTGCGACTGGTTTTGTGGACGAAAATCGCCCCGAGGAAGGATACAATGATAATCGGGATTACGAGGACGATACGGAACCTATTGGTCAGAACGGACAAACAATGAATGTCGATACTGGCGATTACGGAGATATGGCACAGCGAGATTATAACGATTATACTGGAAATCCGCAGTATAATGATGATGAGGGGTACGGATTTTAAATACTTAAAAAGTAACAATGCCAACAACAATACGGCAGATAGAAGAAGAACTTGAACTAGATTGTGATTTTACGTGGTGTGTGTGCTTATGTTGCTGGGAAAACTATTAAGCCCTGCGTTCTTCATTGCGTCTACGCGCCGCTCTTTCCTCATACCTCAACTGATCCAACGCAATTTCCCACGTATGACGATTCTTCTCCGCGTAATCATTGCGTGGAGGAGAGTTTTTCAAATTCAGCTTTGTGCTGAACATATCGGTCACTGACGCAATTAATGGAAACTTATTCCATTCAATAGTATCCACGGCTCTACGAAAATAGTCCATTCTTTGAGTGTTTAAATATCTTATTACGTAAATCCCATAAACTTTTCCGGAAAACGGATTGATTTTGTTTATTTGTAAAAATATCATCCAAAGATGTCGCTAACCAATGAACTCGTGAATAAGCTCATCAATGACCGTAAGGCGTTCAAATATGCTCTTGCTATGAAAGAACTGACTTCTATTCTCCCAGATATTCCTGAATCTACAGCAAGGCTGATTTACGATAAGATGGTAAGTATCTTTCAAAAGAAGTACGGAAATGAACTTGAGGAAATTACGGAAACCGCGTTGACCAAGGCAGAAATTCCGTATTCCAGACAGGTAAGCGTTAATGATAAAGGAGTTCTAGTTGCGATAGGTCACGCTGTGAAGGGCTGTCATTGTGCAGACATTGTAGTTGGTAGCAATATCCGTATAGGTGCGCGTATTTCAGACTTCGGCGTTGTGTCTTTGAAGACTACTTGTCGCGAAAGATGGACGCAAGATGCATGGACAAAAATACATCCGCCACGATTCTATTACTTGACAACGGCTTCTCGCGATTATCCAGACAATGATATGTTTAGAGAAAGTGACACTAGAAAAATTGTGTCATCAACTCCTAAGCGTCGAGATGGGCGGTCATTTAAACTTGGATTCGAGGACTTAATTCCTGAGCTTAAGATGTTATTGATTTGATGTTTTCAGCAATCATTTCTGTGAATATTGTAGGAATTGTGTTGCCTAGTTGTTTCCATTTTTCCGTTACGGTGCCGCACAGAACAAAGTCTTTTTCAAATCCTTGTAGACGAATACAGTCTTCTAAACTGAGTCTGTATTCCTTTCCATCCACAAAGTATCCGTCCCAATTATGTTTATCTCGGATCGGGGAACTCCTACCGCCACACCGAATCGTATATGCAACTTCCTTCTCAAAGTTCTTTCCCAAATAGTCTGAAAGAGTTACAGTCTTTTTGAACTTATCGAATTCAAGAATATCCGTGGGCTCTAAATCTCCAAGAACACCAACAAGAATGACTCGCTTTCTCATTTGAGGGATTCCGTAGTCACTACACTTAATGAGTTTATGGGCAACTTTATATCCTGCGTTCACAAGACATTCTGTAATTACTTTGAAAGTATTGCCTTTATCGTGAGTCAAAATCGCAGGGACGTTCTCAAGCACCACGTATGTAGGTTTGTGATGATCCACGACTTTCATGATTTGAAAGAATAAAGTTCCGCGTGTATCTTCAAACCCTCTATGTTGGCCAGCGTTTGAAAACGGCTGACAAGGAAATCCAGCACACAAAATATCGAATTTGGGAATCGATTCAATATCTATGTCGTACAAGTCTCCTCTAGGTTCAATGCCATAATTCTCCTTGTAAGTTTCTCGTGCGCTTTTGTTAATGTCGCAAGCCATAACACACTCCCATCCTTTCTTTTTGAAAGACTGATGAAAGCTCCCGATACCGCAACAAATATCAATAAATTTCATCATTTAGTGATACACTCTATTTTTCAAAATCTAATTCGTTTTCAATGAACGCTTATTTAAAACGGATCGGTTTACATATACTATGTATAATAGTAAGTAAAATGGTTAAGTACACATGCGAGACATGTAATAAAGAGTTCTCTCAAAAGGAGCATTGGCGGGTTCATTTATCAAAAAAAGTTGGGTGCGTTGCATCATCGAATCTTGATAAGAAATCGATCGGACAGTATTTTACCATTTCAGAAACCCTACAGAATTTTGTATTTGATACTGCCAAAAATAAAGGAAGCCTTTTACTTGAGCCATCATTTGGAGCAGGCCACCTCTTAAAGCGCTTCAAGGAATATGATGATAACTATCCAATTATATGTTATGAGCTAGACCACACAGTACTTCCTGTAGTGACTTTCAACAGGCATCAGACTATAGTGTATGGAGACTTCACGAAGCAGACTATAACTACACGGTTTAATACAATCATTGGAAATCCACCGTATGTGAAAAGGTCAGAAGGAAATCTGTATATACAGTTCATAAAACTTTGTTTCAATTTATTGGATACAGAGGGAGAGCTTATATTCATTGTTCCTTCTGATTTCATCAAGCTTACGAGTGCATCGTCCCTTATCGAAGAAATGATGAGGGCAGGTTCATTCACACATTTCATGTTTCCAAACGACGAAACCTTATTTGATAACGCAAATATAGATGTTATGGTATTCCGATACGAAAAGGGACTACACACAAACACATGTTTAGTGAATAATGTTTCTAAGGTATGTAGTGTAAGATCTGGAATCGTAACATTTAGTGATACTGAAATAACAGGAACTGCCGTATTGGAAATGTTCAACGTCTATGTTGGAATGGTATCTGGCAGGGATGAAATCTACAAATCCTCTCTTGGAAATATGGAGTTACTTGTCGATAAAGACAAAGAAGAAAAATTTATATTAGTTACATCGTTTCCAAGCGAAAGTGAGGCAATAAACACGTATTTGTTGGAACACAAATCTCAACTACTTGATAGACGGATTCGTAAATTTACAGATACCAACTGGTTTGAATGGGGTGCCCCTCGAAACAAGAAATCAATTGAACTGTATTTCGGCAAGAGGTGTATTTACATAAAAAACATGACAAGGAATGAAGAGGTAGCATTTATTGGAAATGTACAATATTTTGGAGGAACACTCTTATGTCTAATTCCTAAAGTAGAAACTAGCGAGGACCAGTTAGAAAAAATTGCTGAATATTTGAACAGTTCTGGGTTTAGGAGCGATTACATATATTCGGGAAGGTTTAAGATTGGGCATAAACAGATATCAAACGCTATTCTTCGTAACATACAGTAGTCAAATCGATATCCGCAAATTCTCGACTACCCGATAAAGCTTTCTGAATAGAGGTTTGTATCGTTTTCAGAAGTTCGCATATTTTATCCCTGAATTTTTCATCATCAATTCGGTACCCAGAGTGCTTAAACTCATTATTCCAATTAATTTGCAGATCATTTGATGGATTTGATTTAAAAGTATGTATATCTAAAATTGGTTTCAATATAACACTTCCAGTGCGTTTATGAACAACAAGGTAATGGTATTCGGTAGCTTGAACACGCATTTCCTTTTTCTGTCCTTCGCGAATCATGTTGAGAAATGAATTGAAATTCATACTATGTTTTTTTGGTTCTTTTCCAGTAATTGTAAATATGATTGCAGTTTTGTTGAAGACATTATCAGTTCCTCCACTTGTAAGTTTTAGATTGATAGGTATGTCATTTATTCGGATATCGTACCAGTGCCGAGGAGGTGGAATTTCTACCTTGTATGATGGCTTTCTATTGAGAATACCCTCTTTAAGAAGTGTCAAATACTCTTCCTCTTTTACGGCACTTGTTATTCTACCATCTCCTTCTTCAGAATAGATTAGGTTAATATCCTTACACGTGTCAAGGATGATACCTATTACTTCATTATATGAAGCCATTATTACTTTAGGGATTACAAATCTATTTTTCGTTTTTAATCCATCACCATCTTTTGGATTTCATAGGAACGTGATTTGTATAAAGATAAACGTTCTTGGAACTGTCTACGAAATGTGGTGTCCACAATATCAATGATGAGCGGCGCAACATTTCTCTTCGTTTTTTCAACTCGCAGGATTCGTCCCACGATTTGTTCAACGTCAGGGCGAGAAGTTCCCATAACGAGAGTATTGAGCGTTGCGACATCAAACCCTTCCTTTACTAGTTGATATGTAGAAATCAGGATACGTTTAGACTCACAAAACTCGGTTCTCACAGCAGGTTTCATTCCTCTTGCGAGAATTCCAGTATTCACTTGAATTTCGGGAGGCAGCATTTCAAATAGTTTCTTGGTATGTTCCACTCTATCGGACAATACAAGTATTTGCCGTGTATCGTCTTCATACAGATCTTTCAGAAGTTCAATGAGGAACAAATTACGAGGTTCAAACTCTGTAAGTTTATTGACCATCAAAGACGTGAACATCACGCCGGATTTGTTATAGATGATTTCGTTGAAGTTTGGATCATCGTGCTGGAACTCATAGACTTCTACTTTCACTCCCGCATCCACTTTCTCAGCAGCATCGGACTGATACAGCATTGGACCCAAACACCAATTAATAACGTGCATTAATCGGTCCTTACGTTCAGGTGTGGCACTCAATCCAAGCATGTGTTTGGACGTGAGTTTGGGAATACAACGTACGAACGCCTCAGAAGCAATATGATGACATTCATCTACTATGACAAACCCTATGTCTTTGAATGATTTATAAGAAACATCCTCTCTCATAATTCCCTGAAGCATTCCAACGGTGATATCGTGTTGCGAAGTGTATTTCACAATATTATCTGTAATTTCTTTCAGATTATCGGCTATTCCCGTAATAGCCCCTAATCTGCGAATTTCATCTGGTTTTAGGTTTTTCAGAAGCTTAAAGTTTGGAGTATCTGCCGACTTGTATTTAACAATATCGGCTTCTACACGAATAACGAAATCCTGTAGGAATGTATCAACACTCGTATCTTCGTTCCAAATACCTACTCTAGAACTTGGAAGAAACGTCTGAATACGTTCAACCCATTGATCTTTCAGGAATCCTGAATGAACAAGAACAA
>Ga0114959_10003028_pt1 | contig 13420 bp, 12 predicted proteins | sample C_130625_EF_Meta_FD_87317 | JGI IMG/M metagenome (GOLD analysis project Ga0114959, IMG submission 87317) | Freshwater microbial communities from Lake Croche, Canada to study carbon cycling - C_130625_EF_MetaG | ecosystem: Environmental > Aquatic > Freshwater > Lake | place: Lake Croche, Canada...
GGGGATGCAAAGCCTGAACGACCACGCTCGACCGCATCAGAGACATAGGTTTTCCAACCATTACGAATAAAGTACTGCTGCCATCCCTCTCGTCCATCTGGGGTTGATTCATAGGTAACGCCAGTTAAGCCACCGCCGTGCCATAACAAAATTGGTAATTTTGACTTTAAAGGTTTGGGTGTGAAATATTGAACATACATCGATTCCACTAAATACTTTCCATTGGGATCAATCCGGGCGGGTGCACCGCCCGGTGTAAAGACCACATCCTTTACTTCTTTGCCACTCACTTCAGCAAAACGACCACCAACGTGAAAAGATCCAATATCTACGATATTCATTGGAGGTAATTTTGGAGTGACTACAGGCTGAGCATGTCCGATGACTGAGCCAAATACTATTGAAAAAGAAGCAATCGCTAATTTATTTTTAAAAATACGCATGGTGTCTCCATTATTTTTGATAATTTTTATTCAATTTAGCATAAAAAAACCACATCTTAGTGATGTGGTTTTGTTTTAATCAACATTTAGACTTTTTAGAACGGTATATCGTCGTCCATTCCACCGCCAAGAGATGCACTTGGTGCACTCGATGGGAGATTCATTGGCGCATCATTTCTCTCTTTATAACCACCAGAGGATGAGCCACTCATTTCTGACTTGCCACCTAGCATCTGCATGGAGTCAGCAATAATGTCAGTTGAGTACTTTTCTACTCCGGCATTATCGGTCCATTTACGAGTACGCAGTTTTCCTTCAACATAAATAGCTGAACCTTTTTTTTGATACTGAGCAACAATCTCAGCTAGTTTTCCAAAAAAAGTAATCCTGTGCCACTCGGTTTGTTCTTTCATCTCATTGGTGGTTTTATCTTTGTATTTATCAGTTGTCGCTACCGTAATGTTGGTAACGGCATCACCACTAGGTAAATAACGTGTTTCAGGGTCTTTTCCTAGATTTCCAACAATAATTACTTTATTCACTGATGCCATGACAACCTCCAAAATTTATTTAGTACTTCTTAACGTTCGCTCAAGCATTAATGATGCCTGCGATTACTTTCATTTTAGCAATTAGTCTAAACCATACAAGCACTAATCACCCTTATTCTTCACTGGCTTTTACTTTTCTAACTAAGCCCGACATATTCAAAATTAATAACCACCAAGCCAACATTAATACCAGACTAATTACAAATACCGCTTGGGTGCCAAGGTTGCCAAATATCCAACTCCCCATGATTCCGCCTAAAAACAAGCCAATAGACATGGAAGTATTGTAAACACCAAGCCCAGCGCCCCGATTATCCCCAGCAATCACCGAAATAAGTGAGGGTATTAAAGATTCCAGAATATTAAAGCCCGTGAAAAAGATCGTTAGGCCAAAACCTAAAACATATAAATTGAGGTTATTAACTTCGATGATTCCGGCAAAGATGAGTTGGGCAATAACAATAAAAAATGCTCCAGCCTTCAGTAACCACGATAACTGGTGTTTTTTCTCAGCCCTCATCAACATCGGCGCCATCACCACTAATGAAAGGATTAAAACGGTGATATACATCTTCCAATGTGCATGAAGCTCTAAGCCGTCCGCTAGCATTAATCTTGGGATTGCAATAAACATTGCCACCTGAGAGGCATGAATTAATAACACCCCAATATTTAGCTTTAGTAATTGAGGGTTTTTTAATACTTTAATAAAACGATCCCAATTAGTTTTAGTCCCTTCCGGTTGGGGCACTCTAAAAATTGGTGAGGAAGGCACAAATCGTACCGTAACAAGGAGGGCAAGCAAACCAAGGGCAGCCATCATCAAAAAGATGCCTGACATCCCGAGTAAAGCATATAAAGGAGTTGCAATAATGACCGACACAGCAAAACTTAAGGCAATACTAGCCCCAACAATCGCCATTGCACGAGTTCGAACCTCTTCTCTGGTAGCGTCTGCAACCCATGCGGAAATTGCGGCAGAGATGGCTCCTGCCCCTTGAATAGCTCTTCCTGCCAAAATCCAATACAGATCATCATGGCTCGCTGCAACTAAAGCCCCGATGATAAATAAACTGAGTCCAAACGCAACAATTGCTTTACGTCCATAACGGTCGGACAAAATACCTAAAGGGATATGGAAAAAAGCCTGAACCATGGCATAAATACCAATCGTGAGTCCGACTAGGGTGGCATTATCGCCCTGTGGCAAGTTTTTAGCGTGCAGGCTAAAAATAGGGATGATTAAAAATAACCCCAACATTCTGAGGGCAAAGACGCAAGCAAGGGTAATAGATGATCGAAGTTCTGACGAATTCATAAATTAAGGCTATATTATTAGGTTCAGCTGAGTAAAAGCACATCATATTATGAACGAAGAAATTAAAATCCGTGGCGCCAGAACCCACAACCTTAAAAATATTAATCTTGATATCCCAAGGGATAAACTTGTAGTACTTACGGGTCTTTCAGGATCTGGTAAAAGTTCACTAGCATTTGACACCCTCTATGCGGAAGGTCAACGTCGCTATGTAGAGTCATTGTCCGCCTATGCTAGACAGTTTTTGCAATTAATGGATAAACCGGATGTAGATTCAATTGAGGGTCTATCACCTGCCATTTCTATTGAACAAAAGGCCACCAGTCACAACCCAAGGTCTACAGTTGGAACTGTTACTGAAATTCATGATTATTTACGTTTATTATTTGCGCGTGCAGGTACGCCCCATTGTCCGGAGCATGAATTACCTCTTGAAGCACAAAGTGTTTCTCAGATGGTTGACCATATTTTAGCCATGCCTGAAGATACTAAGCTCATGATTATGGCGCCGATGGTCTCCAATCGTAAGGGCGAATTTGAAGATTTATTTGAGGACTTACAAGCCCAAGGCTTTGTACGTTTTCGGATTCGCTCTGGTGGCGGTACCACGAATACGGCAAAAGCTAAAGTCTATGAGGTTGATAACCTGCCAGAATTAAAGAAAACCGATAAGCACTCTATTGAAGTTGTCATTGACCGGATTAAAGTAAAAGAAGATATTAAGCAGCGTCTTGCCGAGTCCCTAGAAACAGCACTTCGTCTAGCAGATGGTAGAGCTCTCGTAGTAGATATGGAGAACGGTGGCGAAATTTTATTTTCTAATAAATTTGCCTGCCCTATTTGCTCCTTTGCCCTCCAAGAATTAGAGCCAAGATTATTTTCCTTTAATAATCCGATGGGTGCGTGCCCTAGTTGTGATGGTTTAGGTCATAAGTCGTTTTTCGACCCAAAACGTATTGTGATGCATCCAGAGTTATCTCTCGCCTCTGGCGCCATTAAGGGTTGGGATCGTCGAAATCAATTTTATTTTCGATTACTTCAAAATTTAGCTGATTTTGCTAAGTTTGATTTAGATGTCCCATTTGAGTTACTCAATGAAAAAGTTCAAAATCTCATCTTGTTTGGCTCTGGAGCACATAAAGTTGCCTTTGAATATCTCAATGAAAAAGGCGTGCCGGTTATCAAACCACATACCTTCGAAGGCATTATTGCTAACTTCGAACGACGCTATCGTGAAACTGATTCCTCTGCAGTAAGAGAGGAGTTAGCTAAATACCAAAATGTGAAGGTCTGTCCAGATTGTGCGGGAAGTCGACTGCGTAAAGAAGCGCGTTTTGTAAAAGTAGGAGAAGGTCAAAGTAGTCGAGCAATTTTTGAAGTTAGTAACCTCCCCCTAAAAGCGGCGTATCAATATTTTTCTGACCTGAACCTAAAGGGCGCAAAAAGAGAAATTGCTGACCGTATCGTAAAAGAAATTTCTTCTAGGTTGAAATTTTTAAATGATGTAGGTTTAGATTATTTATCTTTGGACCGAAGTGCAGATACTTTATCCGGTGGCGAGGCGCAACGTATACGACTTGCTTCACAAATTGGCTCTGGCTTAACTGGCGTCATGTATGTTTTAGATGAGCCCTCTATTGGTCTGCATCAACGTGATAACGACCGATTGATTCAGACCTTAGTCTATTTGCGTGATTTGGGTAACTCCGTGTTAGTGGTAGAGCATGACGAAGATATGATTCGTGCCTCTGACCATGTGATTGATATCGGCCCTGGAGCTGGCGTGCACGGTGGCCGAGTAATTGCTCAGGGTACCCCCGCTGACATTGAAGCAAATCCAGAATCATTAACCGGTCAGTATTTATCCGGTAAAAAAAGAATTGAAGTACCCAAAGTGCGCCTCAAGCCTGATGATCGTTGGATTACGATTGAAGGAGCAACTGGAAATAATTTACAAAATGTAACAGCCAAAATTCCGGTTGGCTTATTAACCTGCATCACTGGGGTTTCTGGTTCAGGCAAGTCTACTTTAATTAACGACACCTTACATCATGTTGTTGCCCATCATTTATATGGTTCACATGCAGAGCCTGAACCCTACAAATCAATTGATGGCTTAGAGCATTTTGACAAAATTATTAGTGTTGATCAATCTCCAATTGGTCGTACACCTCGTTCTAATCCAGCTACTTACACTGGTTTATTTACACCTATCAGGGAATTATTTGCCGGTGTTCCTGCAGCAAGAGAACGTGGTTATGAAACCGGTAGATTCTCATTTAACGTCAAGGGCGGTAGATGTGAAACTTGCGAAGGTGATGGCGTTATAAAAGTAGAAATGCATTTTTTACCAGATGTTTATGTCCCCTGTGATGTCTGTCATGGCAAAAGATACAACCGTGAAACCCTAGATATTCGTTATAAAGGTAAAAATATTCACGAAGTTTTAAATATGACTATCGAACAGGCTCATGAGTTTTTTGAAGCTGTACCGATTGTTCGTAGAAAATTAAAAACTTTACTGGATGTTGGTTTGGGCTATGTCAGGCTTGGGCAAAGTGCAACTACGCTCTCGGGTGGAGAAGCCCAACGTGTCAAACTCTCTCTAGAGCTCTCCAAAAGAGATACTGGAAGGACCCTTTATATTTTGGATGAACCCACGACTGGACTACATTTTCAAGATATCCAACTTTTACTTGAAGTCATTCAATCTTTACGCAAACAAGGTAATACGATCTTAATTATTGAACATAATTTGGATGTTATTAAGACAGCTGATTGGATTATTGATATGGGTCCTGAGGGGGGAGCGGGAGGTGGCCTCATTATTGCTGAAGGTAGTCCAGAGAAAATTGTGAAGTCGACAAAAAGTTTTACGGGAAAATATTTAAAGCCCCTCCTTAAAGGAGATTAGGGAAAAGTTGTCAAACCTTGATTTTGTTTAATCGGTTTTCAGCTTTATCTAAACAATCAGGTTCACCCAGCAAAGTCAGAATATCCTCTGCTTGAAAAACAATTTTTTCATCCAGAGTGATATTTTTATAATTCGAGTGTGAGCCTGTGATTTTCCTTCGAATTGAGTGCAGATTAGCTCCTGATTCATGATGTAGCCACTCAACATCTTTCCCAATGGCTTGGGTATTCTCTTTTAATTTAACGGAATGCAAGCGAGGAGCACTGCTAGTTTCGCCATCATCATTTTCAAAACTTGGGAAAAAACCTTTTAAATCTCCATACCTGTTTTCTCTAGCCTGAGTAACACGTCTAAGGACTCGCTTAATCGGTACGCCGACCACCGTTAAAACTTGTGCTGAAAGCATCAATCCGCCTTCGGTTTTTTCAGGAATCACTTGAGTTGCGCCCACTAACTCCAGTTTTTCTACATCCCTCTCATCAGTTGCACGCACAATAATTGGAATACCTGGGTGAAGTAACTCCACTTGCTGAATCACTTTCATCGATTCATTAATGTTTTGAAAAGTAATCACGACTGCTTTTGCTCGCACAATACCGGCAGCAATTAGGTGATTTTTACTTTGTGAAGTCCCATACACTACCGATTTACCAGCTTGGCTCGCATCGCTCACACGGTCAGGGTCTTCGTCAAGAGCAATGTATTTAATTTGCTCCTGTTCAAGAATCGTGGCAAGTTGCTGACCTGAAATACCAAAACCACAAATAATCACATGATCAGAATTTTTTAAGCTTTGTGTAGCAATTTTTGTTAGGTTGAGGGACTGGTTAAACCATTCATTTTTAACAAATCTTAGGGTGATTTTGTCGCTATATTGAATTAAGATGGGTGCTAACATCATCGATAACAACATTGCGGCAATCACTGCCTGAGAAACTCGCTGATCAATCCAGTCTAATTGATCAATTTGCTGAATCAAAACAAAACCAAACTCCCCGGCTTGTGTCAGACAAATTCCCGTTCTTATAGCTTCACCAGCACTAGCGCCGAAACGTTTTGCTAAGCCTGCAATAATGATGAATTTCAACACTAAAGCACCCAAGAACAAGAAAACGACTAAGTAGAAGTTATTGAAAACAACATGGAAGTCTACTAACATCCCAATCGAAATAAAGAATAAGCCCAATAAAATATCTCTAAAGGACTCGATACCCTCTTCAACCTGAAATCGGTAAGGTGTTTCAGCAATTAATATTCCAGCCATAAAGGCGCCAAGAGCCATCGATAACCCAAAATACTCCGTCACGGCAGAAAACCCCATGACGACTAACAAGACATTGAGCATGAAGAGTTCTCTGGACCGCATATTAGCCACGAGCTTGAACCAAGAACTGAATACCGTTTTACCAACTACCAAAATCAAGATTAAAGCAATCCCAATTTTTACAGCCGCAATCGATAGGGCTAGGGCCATATCACCAGAATTCTTATTTAATGAGGGGATTAAGATCAATAAGAAAATAACCACTAAATCTTGAAAAATTAACACCCCAATCACGTTTTTGCCATGGGGGGTGTCTAGTTCAAATTTTTCTGCTAACCCTTTCACAACAATTGCGGTAGACGACATCGCCAAAGCACCGCCTAAAGCCAACAACACATGCCATGGAAGGCTGATGGGAAGTACAAATCTTAAAAAATATCCAGCAGGTATCGTCAAGAGCATCGTGAGAAATACTTGACTTGCACCAAAGCCAAATACAATGTTTTTCATCGACTTCAGTTTGCTTAAATTAAACTCTAAACCAATCGAAAACATTAAAAAAACAACGCCAAATTCAGCAAAGTTCTTTAACATGTTGCTATCACCTGCAAGAGCAGTTGCATTTGGACCAATCACAAGCCCGGCTAATAAATAACCTAAAATAGGAGGTAATTTACTAGCGCGTATGATTAACACCCCCGCAAGGGCGGATGCTAATAATATGAGGGTGGTTTGCAAAATAGAAGGCATATACTAATTACTATGATATTAGAACGAAGTGAACATTTCACTGCTTTGGCTAAGAATACCCTTGAAATTGAATCTCAGGGTATTCAACTACTCAAAGACCGATTTGAAGACCCAGAGTACTGCCAAGCTTTTTTAGCTGCCGTAGATCTATTACTTCACTGTAAGGGTAGGATTGTTGTTTCAGGGATTGGTAAATCAGGGCATATCGCCCGTAAAATTGCGGCTACTTTTGCTTCTACTGGCTCACCCGCTTTTTTTGTTCACCCCGCTGAAGCAAGTCATGGCGACCTAGGAATGGTACAGTCTGAAGATGTTTTTCTGGCCTTATCCTATTCTGGTGAGGCCTCAGAACTCATGACTATCGTACCCTTAATTAAAAGAATGGGCGCTAAACTCATTGCAATGACCGGAAAGCCTGAGTCTTCCTTAGCCAAGTTTGCAGACGTTCATCTGAATGTTGCCATACAAAAAGAAGCCTGTCCGCTTAATCTCGCACCAACTACAAGTACCACTGCAACTTTAGCAATGGGCGATGCTCTAGCAGTTGTTTTATTAGATGCAAGAAATTTTCAAGCCAGTGATTTTGCAATGTCTCATCCTGGAGGAAGTTTAGGTAGAAGACTACTTACCTTAGTGCGGGACATTATGCATTCTGGTGAAGAAGTGCCCATGAATACAATGCATGACTCTTTTAAAGATCTTTTATTAGAAATGTCTAAAAAGAGATTAGGGATGACCGTGATTACGGATGTTAATCAAGAAGTTTTAGGCGTCTTTACTGATGGTGACTTACGCAGGTTATTAGAAAAAACCTTGCAACTTGAAGCCATTACAGTTTCTGACGTTATTACCTTAAATCCGAAAACTGTCTCTCAAGATATGTTAGCTGCAGAGGCTTTAGAAATCATGGAACGCCATAGGATTAACCAGTTAATTGTCGTAGACCAACAAAATAAATTAGTTGGGGCACTAAACATGCACGACTTGCTTTCCAACAAAATTCTTTAGGTGACTCCATTTTGAGCAAAATGTATCTTACTAACCAAATCGCAAATTATCCTCAGGCACTAGAAAGAGCCCAAACCGTCCGACTTTTGGTATTGGATGTAGATGGTGTATTAACCGATGGCTCACTGTTTATTAGTCCGGACGGCTTTGAACAGATTAAAGTATTTAATAGTCTCGATGGTCATGGTATTAAGTTATTGATTGAGAACGGTATTCAGTGTGCGATTATTTCTGGAAGAGATTCTGAAATGGTAAAAGCTAGGGCAAGTGCTCTAGGAATTGAACATGTCTTTTTAGGCGTAAAAGATAAATTAGTGGTCTTTGAATCACTCCGGAATACATTAGATTTACCTTATAGTGCCTGCGCAGCAATGGGCGATGACTGGCCAGATTTATCCGTTTTAAGCAGGGTCGGTCTTCCCGTCGCACCAGCTCAAGCTCATTATGAAGTTCTTAAAATTGCCAGATATGTAACGAGTGAATCCGGTGGTAACGGTGCAGTTCGAGAAGTATGTGATTTGATTTTAAAAGCACAAGATAAATACGATCTTTTACTTAAACAAGCTCTTTAATCAATCAAGTGAACTATTTAACTACCATTAAAGAAACTATTACCGGATTTATTGTTCGGTTAATTCCCCTTTTAATCTTGGGGAGTATTACCTTGCTATCTTTTTGGTACCTAAAGAAAAATATTCAACCAGAGTTACCAACTGTGGCTAGAAGTAAAGAACATAAACCAGACTATGTTTTTACCGATGCTAAATTAACCGTATTAAATCTGGATGGCTCAACCAAATATCGATTACTTGGCCGCGAATTCAGGCACTTTGAAGATGATGCATCGATTGATGTGATAAAGCCGCAATTACGGCTTTTTGCAAAAAATACTCCGCCTACCACGGTGCGTTCTGAAACTGCGCATGTCAGTGGTAACTTAGATATTGTTGAACTTTTTAAAAATGTTCTCGTCAGTCGACCGAGTCAATTCAATGCCACAGGATTACTCATTAATCCTTTTTTTAAATTAAATACCGATTACTTAGAAGTGTTTGTTAATGATGATCGCTTAACTACCCGCTTACCAGTAAAAATTCAACGGGGAGATTCGATTGTTACAGCAAATAAGGGTGCTGATTATGATAACGTCAGCCAATCGATTCAAATGTACGGTGATGTGCAAGGGGTAATTGAACCCAGCAATACTTTAAAGAGGTGATGAAGTGAAATTAGCTCACCCTGTTTTTTATCAATGGATAACCTGTTTATTTTTAGGATTTACTACCTTACAAAATTCCTTCGCCTTACAGTCCGATCAGAGTAAACCAACTAACTTTAAGGCGGATAAGGTAGATTTTAATGACGTCAATCAAGAGTATTTTTTAACTGGTCATGTTGTAGTTTCGCGTGGGAGTATTTTAGTTAAAGGTGCGAAAGCCGTGGTGGTAGTTGATCCCGATGGGTTTCAAAAAATATCTGTGATTGGTGATGCGATGCAATTGGCAGAATTTACTCAACAACTTGATGGTACGACGATCGAGTTCATCCATGGTGAAGGAGAGTTGATCCTATATGAGGAAAAAAATGATAGTTTGTTAATTACTGGCCAAGCTTTTACGGTCAGAAGTTCTGGTGAACAATGGCGTGATAAGCTTTATGCGGATCAAATACAATACAATTTATTTACTGAAAAATACCAAGCCATTAGCAAAGGTGATAAAAACTTTGCAAAATCGTTTCTTTCCCCGAAGTACAAAGAATCCCCTAAACTTTTTGATGTAAAGCCAAACTATGTCAGCCAATAGCTCTTCTCAGCCAGCCCTTATTGCTAAAGGGTTACAAAAAAAGTACGGTAAACGAACTGTTGTGCGAGATGTAAGTATTGAAGTCAAAACAGGTGAAATTGTTGGACTTCTTGGGCCTAATGGAGCGGGTAAAACCACTTCTTTTTATATGATAGTTGGTTTAGTTCCTGCCGACGAAGGCACCATTACCCTCGATGGCAAATTAATTAGTAAGTTACCGATTCATGAAAGATCCTTTATGGGTCTATCTTACCTACCACAAGAAGCCTCGATTTTTCGGAAGTTATCAGTACGTGAAAATATTCAGGCGGTATTGGAACTCCAGGAAGATGCTAATGGCAGGAAGATGACTCGAAGTGCCATGAATGCTCGGCTGAATGAATTGTTAGATGAATTACAAATTAGTCATTTACGGGAAAATCCCGCCCTATCTTTATCCGGTGGTGAAAGAAGGCGTGTAGAAATTGCCAGAGCCCTTGCAACTAATCCTAAATTCATCCTCTTAGATGAGCCTTTTGCTGGCGTTGACCCTATTGCAGTTGGAGAAATCCAACGCATCATCAAGTTTTTAAAGGAGCGCAATATTGGGGTTTTAATCACTGACCATAATGTACGCGAAACCTTAGGTATTTGTGACCATGCCTATATCATTAGTGATGGTGTCGTCCTTGCCCAAGGCTTACCTAGTGAAATTATTGAAAACGAAAGTGTACGCCGGGTCTACCTGGGCGAAAACTTTAAAATGTAAAACATATGTACTGCTCTGAACACTTGGCAAGCCAATAAATCACTGTTAATCTGAATGCGTAGTAAACTAAATTGACGGTAAATCTGAATTAGTTTTTTTCAACAGCAACGTTTTGGAGAGTCTATGAAAGTTCTTATTAACAGTAATCATCTTGAAGTTACTCCAGCAATAAATGAGCATTTAACAGAAAAGTTATCCGTCATTAAAAAGCATTTTGATCAAATTCTACAAGTAAGCGTGACTTTTTTTGTCGAAAAAGCACATGAAAAAGAACTTCGTCAAACCTGTGAAATAAGCTTTCATGCCTTAGGTAAAGATCTATTCGCACAATCACATCATGCAGATTTATACAAAGCAATTGATTTGACGATTGATAAATTAGATAAACAAATTTTAAAATCAAAAGAAATTGTAAAAAATCATCATCACCCTCTAAGTGCTAAACATATTTCGGCGGGTATGGACTGATTAAACTTATAATAGAAACATGAGTGAACTCGCTAAAATTTTATTTGAAAAACATATTTATCTGGATGTCGAAGTACCTGACATTAATACCTTGTTTCGTTTGGCGAGTTCCAATTTTTCGGCTCAATCGCATTTAGATGAAAGTCTGATTTATAACTGTTTACAAGATCGGGAAAAACTAGGCTCTACTGCACTAGGTTTAGGTGTCGCGATACCTCACGGTCGTGTGAAAGGCCTGAAAGATCCCCTAGTTAGTTTTTATCGACTTCGAACTGGGATTGATTATGGTAGTTCAGATAGTGAACCTGTTGATATTTCTATTTTTTTATTAGTCCCTGAAGTCGCCACCCAACTTCACCTTGAATTACTGTCAGAAATTGCACAAACTCTTGCTGATAAAAATAAACGCGAAACCCTGCGGCAGGGTCAATTACCTAACGAAATTCTGCACTCTTTGACCATCTAGAAAGATTCATCATGATTCAGCAACTGTCACTCATCGGGATCAGTGCTCAACACATTTTTGATGAGAATATTGATGATTTAAAACTCCACTGGATAACAGGTCAAGAAGGTGCAGATCGCTGTTTCGATGAACAAGTTGTTGCACAAGCCTCATCAGCATCTGATTTAGTTGGTCACTTAAATCTCATTCATCCACGGCGCCTTCAAGTTTGTGGCGAGCCGGAGATTACCTACCTTGATCGATTACAAAAAGCACAATTACGGCATCAATTGGTCGACCTGATTGCGATGCATCCGCCTTGTATCATTATTGCTGATAATCAAATTGCCTCAGATTACTTGAAGCTTCACTGCCAAAGATCTTCTACACCGCTTTTTGAGACGCCTCTACCTGCTGCCGAGGTGATTGATCACCTACGTTTATATCTTACAAAAATTGGTGCGCCAAGTATCACGATGCACGGTGTCTTTATGGATATTTTGGGGCTAGGTGTTCTCATTACTGGGGAGTCTGGTCTTGGTAAAAGTGAACTCGGACTTGAGCTCATTTCAAGGGGACATGGTCTTGTAGCAGATGATGCTGTGGATTTTTCTAGGCTAGGTCCCGACTATATTGAAGGGCGTTGTCCAATCATTCTTCGAGATTTATTAGAAGTTCGTGGACTAGGCTTACTCGATATCAAAACTATTTTTGGTGAGACTGCAGTAAGACGCAAACTGAAGTTAAGATTAATTGTGCAGCTCGTCAAAAGAACCGACCAGACTTTTGAAAGACTTCCTTTGGAAAGTCAATATACTGAAATTTTAGGATTAGGCATCCGAACCGTAAAAATTCAAGTTGCCGAAGGTCGTAACTTAGCAGTTTTAGTTGAGGCGGCGGTTCGTAATACGATTCTGCAACTTCGCGGTATTAACACTCTTGAGGACTTTATCAGTCGTCAGCAAAAATTAATTCATTCTGATAACAATAATTAATATGAGCATCTTTATCATCACAGGAATCTCTGGATCAGGTAAATCTGTGGCACTTCACGCTTTAGAGGACGCTGGATTTGAGTGTGTAGATAATTTACCGATTAATTTATTGACGACCTTGATTGATCAATTAGCTCCAGATAAAGACTATAAAATTGCGATTGCCATTGACGCTCGGCGTGGAGTAAGTGTTCAAAATTTGCCGGCTATTATTGAGCGCGCAAAAGGACTGCATGAGATTCATACGATTTTTCTGAATGCTTCTACCGAAGCTTTGGTAAAACGATTTTCTGAAACCAGAAGACGACATCCTCTGAGCTTAAATAAATTGAATCACTCTGTTCAATCATTGGAAGATGCAATTGAACAAGAGCGTTCTTTAATGGCCGGTGTAAGTGAAAATGCCCACCAAATTGACACCAGTAATATCTCTTCCAACACTTTGCGCAGTTGGCTCTTAGAGCTAGTTCATGAAAAAAAATCTGATATTACGGTTTTATTTGAATCTTTTGGCTTTAAAAATGGCGTTCCTCACGATGCAGATATCGTATTTGATGCCAGGTGTATTCCTAATCCCTACTATGAAAATGCTTTGAAACATTTAACAGGCAATGACCAAGCGGTGATTGATTTTCTGTTACTCTCAGAAGACTTTAATAAGATGTTTGAAGATATCCATGCTTTTGTAAAATCTTGGTTGCCCAAATACCA
>Ga0114959_10003031_pt1 | contig 13415 bp, 13 predicted proteins | sample C_130625_EF_Meta_FD_87317 | JGI IMG/M metagenome (GOLD analysis project Ga0114959, IMG submission 87317) | Freshwater microbial communities from Lake Croche, Canada to study carbon cycling - C_130625_EF_MetaG | ecosystem: Environmental > Aquatic > Freshwater > Lake | place: Lake Croche, Canada...
GGCCCCTCGGCCCAGCGCATGCCGCTGCCCAGCATTTCCACCGTGCTGCTGAAAATGCGGTACTTGGCAAATGAGGGGTCCAGCACCTCGATGCGCGGATCGGGATAGCGCTGGTTCGGTGCAAAGTCAAAACCGGCACCGAGTGCCGAAGAATGGGTCAGCATGGCCAGGTCCTCACATCGTGGGTTTGGAATGTCGGTTCATGGTCAATAACGCTGCGCCGCCCAGCACCATGGGCACGCACAGCCACTGGCCCATGCTCATGCCCAAAGACAACAAGCCGAGGTGGGCATCGGGTTCGCGAAAAAATTCAGCGGTGAAACGAAGAAGGCCGTAGCCGAGCAAAAAAGCCCCTGACACATGTCCCATCGGACGGTCTTTGCGCGCATACAGCCACAAGACCACAAACAACAACAAGCCTTCGAGCAAAAACTGGTAGACCTGCGAAGGATGGCGCGGCAGATCCCCCGCGCCCCGAAAAACCATACCCCAGGGCAATGCCGGATCGGCCAGTCGCCCCCACAATTCGCCGTTGATGAAGTTGCCCACCCGGCCAGCCGCCAAACCTGTAGGCACGCAGGGGGCCACAAAATCCATCACTTGCAAAAAAGGGCGTTGGCGGGTTCGGGCAAACCACAGCATGGCCACGATCACGCCCAACAGCCCCCCATGAAAGCTCATGCCACCTTGCCAAACGGCGAAGATCTCCAAGGGATTGCTAAGGTAATACAGCGGCTTGTAAAACAGGCAATAACCCAGGCGCCCGCCCAAGACAACGCCCATCACGCCCATGAACAAAATGTCTTCCACATCCTGTTTGTGCCAGGCTTGTTCACCCTGCAAATGGACAAACGGCGGGTGCCGCAAGCGCCGAAGCCCCAAAAACATGAACAAGCCAAAAGCAGCCAGGTAGGTCAGGCCATACCAATGGATGGACAAGGGCCCCAATTGCAAGGCGACAGGATCGATTTGAGGATGTATCAGCATAGACAAGATTGTGCCTGACAGGCCGTTAGAATAGAGATTTAAGCTGGGCAGGGCACGGTTTTAAAGCCCACTTCAACGTATTTTTATCCCAAACACCATGAGCGACAAAATCATCCCCATCACACCGATCAACCGCCGCAGCGCCAACATCACCCAAGGTAAATCGCGTGCGCCCAATCGGTCCATGTACTACGCGATGGGCTATGAAGAAAGTGATTTCGTCAAACCCATGGTGGGCGTGGCCAATGGCCACAGCACCATCACACCCTGCAACAGCGGCCTGCAAAAGCTCGCCGATGCGGCCGTGGCAGGCATTGAAGAAGCGGGTGGCAACGCCCAGATTTTTGGAACACCGACCATTTCTGACGGCATGGCCATGGGTACCGAAGGCATGAAGTACTCGCTGGTCAGCCGCGAAGTGATTTCAGACTGCATCGAAACCTGCGTGCAGGGCCAGTGGATGGACGGTGTTTTGGTGGTCGGCGGCTGCGACAAAAACATGCCCGGCGGCATGATGGGCATTTTGCGCGCCAACGTGCCAGCCATCTACGTTTACGGCGGCACCATTTTGCCCGGCCGCTACCAAGGCCGCGACCTGAACATCGTCAGTGTGTTTGAGGCCGTGGGCGAAAACGCCGCTGGCAAACTCAGCGACGCTGATTTGCGCGAAATCGAAATGCGCGCCATTCCCGGCACTGGTTCGTGTGGCGGCATGTACACCGCCAACACCATGTCGTCAGCCTTTGAGGCGTTGGGCATGTCCCTGCCCTTCTCATCGACCATGGCCAACCCGCACGACGAAACCAAAAACTCGGCCAAAGAATCGGCCAAGGTCTTGATTGAAGCGATCAAGCAAGACCTCAAACCCCGCGACATCGTTACCAAAAAAGCGCTGGAAAACGCAGTGGCGGTGATCATGGCCACCGGCGGCTCGACGAATGCCGTGCTGCACTTCTTGGCCATTGCCCACACGGCTGAGGTGGACTGGACCATTGACGACTTTGAGCGCATGCGCAAAAAGATTCCTGTGATTTGCGATTTGAAGCCCAGCGGCAAATACCTGGCTGTGGACCTGCACCAAGCCGGCGGCATTCCGCAAGTGATGAAGACTTTGCTGGCTGCAGGCTTGCTGCACGGCGACTGCATGACCATCACCGGCAAAACGATTGCAGAAAACCTCAAAGACATTCACGATGTGCCGCGCGCTGACCAAGACGTGATTCGCCCCATCGACAAGCCGATGTACGCCGAAGGTCACCTGGCTATTTTGAAAGGCAACCTTTCGTCAGAAGGCGCAGTGGCCAAAATCACCGGCCTGAAGAACCCGGTCATCACCGGCCCTGCCCGCGTGTTTGACGACGAACAATCGGCCCTGGCCGCCATTTTGGCGGGCAAAATCAAAGCCGGTGATGTGATGGTCTTGCGTTACCTCGGCCCCAAAGGCGGCCCAGGTATGCCCGAAATGCTGGCCCCGACAGGCGCCTTGATTGGTGCGGGCCTGGGCGAAAGCGTGGGCTTGATCACCGACGGTCGCTTCTCCGGCGGCACTTGGGGCATGGTGGTCGGCCACGTCGCCCCCGAGGCGGCGGCAGGCGGCACCATTGCTTTTGTCAACGAAGGCGACTCCATCACCATCGACGCGCACAAACTGGTTCTGGAACTGAACGTGCCTGAAGCCGAACTGGCCAAACGCCGCGAAGGCTGGACCGCGCCTGCACCGCGTTACACACGGGGTGTCCAAGCCAAGTTTGCTTTCAATGCCTCCAGCGCCAGCAAAGGTGCGGTTCTGGACTTATATTGATCCCTGACCTTTTGCCGTTCCACGAACTCCTGAGGACATTCATGAAAAAAAACTTGTTTGTATTGGCCTTGAGCGCCGCTGCTGCATGGCCTGTCCTTGCGGACCCCGCCTTGGCTCAAGCCAAAAACTGCATGTCTTGCCACGCCGTAGAGAACAAACTCGTCGGTCCCTCGTACAAGGATGTGGCCGCCAAATACAAAGGCGACAAAACTGCAGCGGACAAACTGGCCACCAAAATCATTAAAGGTGGTGCTGGCGTTTGGGGCCCTGTGCCGATGCCTGCCAATGCCCAGGTGAGCGAAGCTGAAGCCAAGAAATTGGCCGATTGGATTTTGGCCCTCAAGTAACTTCTGCTGTTTATCCAAATAGCCCGCGACAGCTCAGTTCGCGGGCTTTTTTAACGCCTTGAATCCTTACAAGCCAATCGCGGCTATGCCGGCTTTGGCGATCTGGGCATCCTCAGGAGACTTGACACCGCTCACGCCCACCGCGCCCAAGCAAAAACCGTCTTTCATGATCGGGACCCCGCCTTCAAGCATGCCCTGCACAACAGGTGCGGTCAAAAAAGAATAACGACCGCCGTTGATCACGTCTTCGTAAATTTTGCTCTCGCGGCATCCCAAAGCGGACGTATGGGCTTTGGCGGGCGCAATGTGCGAAGAAATAGGCGGCGCACCGTCCATGCGCGAAAAATGCAGCAAATGGCCACCCGCATCCACAATGGCGATGCTCACGGCCCACTGGTTATTGAGGGCTTCCGCCTCAGCGGCGGCGGCGATGGTTTTGACGTCAGACAGCTCAAGGCTAGATTGTGTTTTCATGGTGCAACTGTGGGAGTAAAAAACCAACAAGCATAACGCTTCTAATTCCCCGTTTTTGACACGGTGATTGCAGCTGAATACCTGTGCCGCCCTACAATACATTCAGCCTACGACTACACAAGGCAACTAAGGAGATACCAAATGAGTGAATTTCAAACCATTGACACCACATGGGGCCTGGACGTTCAAGCCCAACGTAACCGTGTCATGCGCAACACCTACGGGTTGTTGGCGCTGAGCCTGTTGCCCACCGTCTTGGGCGCTTGGCTGGGTGTGGCCACCGGCATCACTCAGTCATTGAGTGGAGTCACGGGCATGATTGTGTTCTTGGCGGGTGCATTCGGCTTCATGTTTGCGATTGAAAAAACCAAAAACTCTGCTGCAGGTGTGCCTGTTCTGCTGGCTTTTACTTTCTTCATGGGCCTGATGCTTTCGCGCATGATCGCCATGGTCTTGGGCTTTAAAAATGGCCCTGACCTGATCATGACCGCCTTTGCGGGCACAGCTGGCGTGTTTGCCCTCATGGCCTCCTTGGCCAGTGTAATCAAACGTGACCTGTCAGGCATGTCAAAGTGGCTGTTTGTCGGCGCCTTGGTGCTGATGGTTGGCGGCATTGTCAACGTTTTTGTCGGCTCCACAGCAGGCATGATGGCCTTGTCGGTTGCAGCCATTGGCATTTTCAGCGCCTACATGCTGTATGACCTCAAGCAGATCATTGATGGCGGCGAAACCAATTACATCAGCGCCACCCTCGCCTTGTACCTCGACTTGTTCAACATTTTCCAAAGCCTGTTGGCCTTGCTCGGCATCTGGGGCGGCGAACGCGACTGATCAGGCCAACTCAAACACGGCCATGCTTTCGACGTGTGCGGTATGGGCAAACATATTGACCACACCGGCACTGACGCACCGGTAGCCTGCCATTGAAACCAGCAAGCCCGCATCCCGGGCCAGCGTGGCCGGGTTGCAGCTGACATAGACAATCCGCTTTGGTGGCAGCCAGCCTTGACGCAGCACTGGGGTTTCGTGCAATTGCGCCAAGGCCTTGACCAAGGCAAAAGCGCCCTCGCGCGGTGGATCGATCAGCCATTTGTCGGCGTACCCATCAGCAGTCAACATCTCAGGGGTCATGTCGAACAAATTGCGCGCAACAAACTGCGTGGGTGCCAGTGCCTGCCCCTGAGTACGAGAATTTTGGTTTTTGAGCAGATTCTCTTCAGAGCGTTCGACCAAAGTCGCGGCGCCTTCAATGCCCAGCACCTCGCGCGCTTGGGTGGCCAATGGCAAGGTGAAGTTGCCTAAACCACAAAACCAGTCAATCACCCGTTCGGTTTTGTTGACTGCCAGCAAACGCAATGCGCGTGAAACCAATACCCGGTTGATGTAGGGATTGACTTGGGTGAAATCTGTAGGCCGGTAAGGCATGTGAATACCAAAATCGGGCAAGTCATACGCCAGCTCGGGGCCGCCCTCGTCCAGCAATTGGACCGTGTCAGGACCTTTGATTTGCAACCACCACTGCACTTGATGCAGTGCGGCAAAGTCACGCAACTTGGTCAAATCGTTAGCGCTCAGTGGCTCCAAATGACGCAAAACCAAGGCGGTCACATCGTCACCACAGGCCAGTTCAATTTGCGGCACCGTCTCGCGGGCATCCATGCCAAAAACCAAGGCACGCAGGGGCATGAGCATGTCGCTGACATGCTGGGGCAAAACGCGGCAGCTTTGTATGTCAGCGACATAGCGGCTTTTGCGTTCGTGAAATCCAATCAACACCTCGCCTTTTTTGTGGACATAACGCACGGACAAACGGGCGCGAAAACGATAAGCCCAAGCGGGCCCCTCTACTGACCGCAACAGGGACTCGGGCTTGACTTTGCCCAAATGCCAGAGATTGTCTTCGAGCACGCGCTGCTTCATGGCCACTTGCGCGCTGGCGTTCAGATGCTGCATCTTGCACCCGCCGCACGCGCCCGTGTGCAATCCAAAATGCACGCATCCCGGCCGAACGCGTTGCGAGGATTCGTGGTGGATGTCGGTCACCACGCCTTTTTCAAAGCTGTTTTTGGAGCGGTGTATTTGCGCAGACACCACCTCAAAAGGCAAAGCGCCTTCAATGAAAACCACTTTGCCATCCGGCTTGCGGGCAATGCCTTGGGCTTCAATGTCCATGGCATCAATCCGGTAGTGGCCGGGGTGCAACATGCCATCGGGCAGTTCCATAGCGGTCAAAGCGGTGGCTGAAGGGTCTTGCGCTTGTTGAAGGTCTTTTGTTTTTTGGGAGGTCATAGCTTATGTGGTGTTCAGCGCCAAGCGGCCAAATACTCTTGCCAGTGCGGCGCATGGGGTGTCAACTCACCGAGCATGGACTGAACAAATTCAATTTCGGCGTCGTATTCTTTTTCAGTGAAACCGCCGCGCATTTTTTGATAGCGACAATACATCAAATAGGTGTACATCACATCTGTCTCGCAGTAGTTCTGGATATGGTCGGTCTGGCCTGCCAGGTACTGTGCATACACCTGCGAACCGTCCATGCCCAACTTACCCGGAAAACCACACAGTTTGGCCAGTGCATCCAGCGGAGCATTGTTTTTAGCCGTGTACATGGCCAGCAAATCCATCAGGTCCAAATGCCGTTGGTGGTAGCGGGCGATGTAATTATTCCATTTGAACTCGCGGTCATCATCACCCATGTCCCAGTATTTGTCGGCCACAACACCATGGCGTAAACCTCGGTAGTGCAACACGGGCAAGTCGAATCCACTGCCGTTCCAGCTGACCAATTGGGGGGTGTGCTTTTCTATGGCATTGAAAAAAGTCTGTACGACCTTGCCTTCACTTGCGCCATCCTGGTCTGTGAATGAATGGATCCGCAAACCTTCAGAATTTCTGAAAACACAACTGATGACCAGCACGCGCTGCAGGTACAAAGGCAAAAAATCACTCTGCCCTTTGGCCTGCCGCTCTTGCAACCAGGCGGCATGCACTTGAGCGTCGTTCAGGCCAAGGCCATCTGGGTTCAATAAACGCAGGCCATCGATGTCCGGAATGGTTTCGATGTCAAAGACCAGCACGGGCCAAACCATAAGGAGCTTGATGCTCAGCGGACAGGCAACAGCTTGGCCGGATCGACAGGCTTGCCCTGGCGGCGGATCTCAAAGTGCAGCTTGTTGACGCCATTGGCACTGTCCGAGCTGCCGATCTCGGCAATCTTTTGACCTTTTTTGACCTTTTGGTCTTCTTTGACCAACAAGGTTTGGTTGTGGGCATAAGCCGTCAAGAAAACATTGTTGTGTTTCAAGATCAGTAAATTGCCGTAGCCCCGCAAACCAGCACCAGCGTAGACCACTTGGCCGTCGGCAGCGGCCACCACGGCATCACCGGCTTTGCCACCAATGTCCAAGCCCTTGTTTTTCGCTTCGTCAAATCCACTCAAAAGCGGACCGCTGGCAGGCCATATAAAGCCCAAGCCCTCTTCAGCTGGCGGCATGGGGGTGGCTGAAGATGTTGTAAGCGGTACTGAAGTTGATGCAGCCATAGATGTTGCATTGGGTGCGGCAGTGGGTGCGGCAGGCGCCCCTGGCAAGGCCGCATTCTTGGTGCTGCCGTCAGATGACGCATTGGCTGCGTTCGCCTTGAGAGGTGCGCCTGCGTTCACGCCAGAGTTCACAATCGGTCGAACCACCACACCAGTTGCCTCCAAGGCAGCGCCAGGGGGAGCCACACGGATAACCTGCCCCACCTCAATGAGGTTGGGATTTTCCAAGTTGTTCCATTTGGCCAAATCGCGCCAGGCATGCCCATGGTCCAAACCGATGCGGGTCAAAGTATCACCTTGCCGGATGGTGTAATAACCGGGTTTGCCTGCGTTTTCTGCGCCCGGCAAGATTTTTTCAGCTTCTGAAGTGAGCGTTTTGGCCGGGGCAGACGGCCCCGCAGGCGCAGCGGTCTGGACAGCACTGCCCATTGCGCGGTCTTCCACAGGTGCCAAAGCCCGGGGCCCCGAACTACAGCCCACCACCCAAAACATCAAAGTGCACAACGCGAGTACGCCAAGGCGTCGTCGAAAAGAATTCAAAATCATTCCTATTCCCTCAAGAGATGCCCGATTTTAGAGGGACAAAGTGAACGGCCTCCAACAACTGATGTTGAAAGCCTTGCGCCGTTTTGTCTACCACCACCAAAGCTTGGTTTCCGGTCGGTGTGACCATGGGGGCCACCAAACGTCCGCCCAGAGCCAACTGGTCAAGCCAAGCCTGTGGAATGCTGTCGCCACCGGCTGCCGCAATGATCGCGGCATAGGGTGCGCCTTTGGCAAAACCCAACATGCCGTCGCCAAACAACAAATGCACATTCCGCAAACGGAAGCTGCGCAAGTTGTCGCGCGCTTTTTCGTGCAGACCTTTCAAGCGCTCGATGCTGTACACCTCGGTGGCAATGTGACTGAGCACTGCGGCTTGATAGCCACAGCCTGTGCCCACCTCAAGCACACGGCCCAATTGCCCGGCAGACGCATTGCGCAGCGATTCTATCATCCTCGCCACCACATTAGGCTTGGAGATGGTTTGCCCCAAGCCGATCGGCAAGCTGGTGTCTTCATAAGCCTGATTCACCAAGCCGGTTTCGACAAACAGGTGACGCTCGACCGCGCCCATGGCTTTCAAAACATGCGCGTCTTGTATCCCGCTGGCGGCCAGTTTGTGAACCATCCGTTTGCGCAGGGCCGAAGAATCGAAAACCTGTCCCACTGGCCTTGTCCCCGCAGCCTGTGTCGATGGTCGCACGGCGGCCGCTACGGCCTTGGCTTTGGGCTGCTGGCCGGACAAACTGTCCAATTGAATCGGAAACGCCTTTCGCTGCGTCATGTCGTGCTCTGCGTTGGCGGCACCATCTGTGAAAAAGACTGCCCCCAAGCACTCAGTCTGTCGTGGTCCGTCAGGTCCACCTGCAAGGGGGTGACTGACATATGGCCCAGGCGGGTGGCGTGAAAATCGGTGCCCTCGCCATCGTCCATGGCTTCACCTGCGCTGCCAATCCAGTACATGGTCTCACCGCGTGGGCTGACCTGGGTGATCACTTTTTCTGCGGCATGGCGGCGCCCCAGCCGACACAATTGGGTCTGCAAAATACGGTCCAATGGGGCATTGGGAATGTTGACATTGAGTAACCACGGCTGGTGTGCAATCAATGCTTGGGATTGCAGCTGCAGCACCATCTCGCACGCCTTTTGGGCTGCTGCATCCAGGTGCTTCCAACCCTTTTCAGTTTGAGAAAAAGCTATCGCCGGAATGCCAAACAAATAGCCCTCCATGGCCGCGCCCACCGTCCCCGAATACAAGGTGTCGTCGCCCATGTTCGCGCCATTGTTGATGCCCGAGACGACCAAGTCCGGCCGATAGCCTAACAGACCGGTTAAGGCAATGTGCACACAGTCCGCGGGCGTGCCATTGACGAAACGAAAACCGTTGTCCGCGCGGTGCACATACAAAGGTGCATTGAGGGTCAAAGCGTTGGACTTGGCACTGTTGTTGTATTCAGGTGCCACCACCTCCACATCGGCGACGGTTTTGAGCGCTTCATAAAGCGCCACAAGCCCTTCAGCGCGGTAACCGTCGTCGTTGGAAATCAGGATTTTCATGGTGGTTTTGGTGGTTGATTGCCGATTGTAGAGGGCGAGCCGCCCTCACCCGTACTTGGTCGCTGATGGGACAAGCCAAAGCGCCTTGCCCCGTTAGATTTGCCTTTTATTTGAGGAGAGTTGTGTGCACGCTTGGCTTTGTGAAAACCCCGTGGGCGTTGACGCCCTGACCTGGAAAGAAATCCCGACTCCCGCGCCTCAAAAGGGTGAGGTACTGATTGAAATCCAGGCCGCAAGTCTGAACTTTCCGGACCTGCTGATTGTCCAAAACAAGTACCAAATGAAGCCAGAGCTGCCCTTCGTGCCGGGCTCTGAGTATGCCGGCATCATCCGCGCCCTAGGCGAAGGCGTGACGCATTTGCAAGTGGGCCAAGCCGTGGCGTGTCTGTCAGGCACCGGCGGCTTTGGCACCCACACCCTTGCGCCCGCCAAACTTTGCATGCCCTTGCCTGCAGGTTTTCCGGCCGTGGACGCTGCCGCTTTCATCATGATCTATGCCACGTCGCACCATGCATTGATCGACCGGGCCCAGCTCAAAGCCGGCGAAACCGTGCTGGTGCTGGGCGCTGCAGGCGGTGTCGGTACCTCGGCCATCCAGGTCGCCAAGGCTGCAGGTGCACGGGTTATAGCTGCTGCCTCCACAGATGAAAAGTGTGCCTTGTGCACATCGATTGGGGCCGATGCCAGCATCAACTACAGCCGCGAGAATTTGCGCGACGCCATCAAAACGCTGACCGACGGCAAAGGCCCGGATGTGATTTACGACCCGGTTGGCGGCGACTTTGCAGAACCGGCATTCCGATCCATCGCTTGGCGGGGCCGCTACCTGGTCGTCGGATTTGCTTCTGGCCCGATCCCCGCCCTGCCCTTTAACTTGGCCCTGCTCAAAGGCGCGTCGATTGTGGGTGTCTTCTGGGGCGATTTTTCGCGCCGTGAGCCCCAAGCCAACGCCGCCATGATGGCCGAGCTGGCCCAGTGGTACGGCCAAGGCAAGATCAAACCCGTGATCGACTCCACCATGCCCATGAAAGACCTCAAGGCGGCCTACGCCCACATGGGCTCGCGCAATGTCAAGGGCAAATTGGTGATGGTGAACTGACGGGTGAACAGGTTAACGGGTCCTTGACGGGGACCCATGAGGCCGTCAGCCGTCAGCCCGCGGCCTCTGCCTCGCTCTTGCCGGCGGCCCGATAACTTGCCAGCACGTTGTCCCAAGGCACCACGCCCACACGGCCGGCCCATGCACTCCACGCTGCGACGAGTTCACTCACCCTGTCTGGGTGTGTGGATGCCAAATCATTTTTTTCAGACCGATCGGTCTCCATGTCATACAGTTCCCAGGGGCTGGGATGCTCCCGCACGAGCTTCCAGCGACCACGTCGGACTGCAGCGTTACCGGTATGCTCCCAAAACAAAGTGTGGTCCATGGGTTTACCGCCACGCAGCGCCGGTAAAAGGCTGCAGCCTTCAAATGCTGGCAGCTCTCGCTTGCTGTCGCTTGGCCGGAACTGAACCTGCGCGGCCTCCAAGATCGTTGGCAACATGTCAGTGAGCTGAAAAGGCGCTCGAACAATAGCGCCGCTGTGGAATCCGCCACAAGGCCAATGCACAACCAATGGTGTCGCAATGCCGCCCTCGTGTGTCCAACGCTTGTAAAGCCGAAAAGGCGTGTTGGACAAGTTGGCCCAGGCTCGACCATAGCTTGCGTAAGTGTCTTCCGGTCCGGGGATGATGGCTGGTTCATTGCCGACTTTCAGATCGGCACCGTTTCGCGGCTTGAGGCGATCGAGATCCGGCCTGCGTTTTATGAAAGCTTCTGCACTGCCGTCCAGCGGAAGGACCTCCGCACAGGCCCCGTTGTCTGACAGGAAGAACACAAGGGAGTTCTCAAGTTGACCCGTCTCTTCAAGGGAATCGAGCAGGTCGCCGATACCTTGATCCATTCGGTGTATCTGAGCCGCATAAACCTCCATGCGACGCGCTTCCCAGGCTTTGTGCTCTGCATCTACCCAAGCAGGCTCCGCAGGATCGCGCTCGCACTCCTGCACGGCATCTGCGAGCAGTCCGGATTCTCGCAGCCGCTGCATACGGCGCTCACGCAGCACATCCCAGCCTTCGTCGTATCGGCCTTTGAATTTGGCTATGTCCTCTTCTCTTGCTTGCAGCGGCCAATGCGGCGCTGTGTAAGCGACATACATAAAGAATGGCTTGTCGTGTGCGGCCTGCTCACGCACAAAAGAACAGGCCTCCTGCGAAATGGCATCGGTATAGTAATAGTCCGGCAGTCCAGTTGCTTCTGCTTCCACGTTAGTTTCACCACGGGTCAGGGACGCGGGTTGAAAGTAAGAGCACGAACCGGCGAGGGTTCCGTAAAAGTTTTCGAAACCCCGTCGCGTTGGCCAGGCATCGTTCACCTGCTTGATATTGGAAGCCAAGTGCCACTTCCCAACGAGGGATGTCGCATAGCCGGCTTTGGACAGGATCTCGGCAACGGTAATACAGCGGTCATTGAGAGACCCCTGATAGCCATTTGGGCGATCATCTTTTGTGAGAATACCGACACCGGTTTGATGCGGATGCAGCCCCGTCAACATAGAGGCCCGTGAGGGGCTGCAACGTGCTGTGTTGTAGAACTGAGAGAAACGCACACCATGGGCAGCCAACCGATCGATGTGAGGGGTTTCAATCTCGCTGCCGTAACAACCGATGTCAGAAAAACCCATGTCGTCGGCCACGATCAGGATGATGTTGGGTTTGTTTGCCATAGGTTTTTAATTCAAAAAAGTATGCCGCATTGGAGGCAGGATCAGTCAAAAGTTATCTTGGCCTTTTTAATGAGTTGACCTATTTGATCGTAGGATTTCTGCAAGGCCTGAGCGTACTCCGCAGGTGTGGATCCGTAGGTGGAAAATCCTGCGTTTTCCAACTGTTGTCGTATTTCGGCTTGGTCCAAGAGTCGCTTGATTTCTAAATTGATTCGGTTGACTGCCGCTGCGGGCGAGCCTGCAGGCATCAGCAAACCCCAGTAGTTGCCAAACGAAAAGCCTGGCACGCCTGATTCTGCGATCGTCGGAACATTGGGCAGAACTGAAATCCGTTGCGCAGTCACCGCCAAGGCTTGCAGCTTGCCAGCCTTGACCTGAGACAGGGCACTGCCGTCGATCAACAAGTCAATATGGCCACCCAGTAAATCATTGAGTGCTGGCGCGCCGCCGCGGTAAGGAACGTGGACGATGTCCAGTCCCGCTGCCGCCTGCAAGGCTTCAAGGCAGAGGTGCCCTATCGTGCCATTGCCTGCAGTGCCGCACTTGTATTTACCTGGATGGGCCTTGGCCAAGGCCAAAAACTCTTGGAACGATTTCGCAGGAAAAGACGGTAATGCAGTCACGACAATAGAAACCTTCGCCAATGTCGATACCGCCACAAAGTCAGTCGCTGGATCGTAGGGCACATTGGCCTGGGCGTAACGACTGACGACAAGGTCGCTCAGATTGCCAATCGCGAGGGTGTGACCGTCTGCCGGCGCCCGACTGGCTGCAGTCATACCGATCACGCCACCGGCACCAGCGCGGTTATCGACGACAACCGGCTGACCCAGCGCTTTGGCAAGCGGAACGGAAAAAATACGGGCCAAGATGTCCGTGTTACCCCCGGGCGGATTAGGGACAATCATTGTGACGGCTCTTGTCGGATAGTTGGTCTGCGCACGCAGGGCTGCGGGCAAAATGGCTGAAGCTAAACCAAAGGAAGCTGCGCCCAAGATCGTGCGACGTTTCCAGTGGGCTTGGGTGGAGTCCTCCCCCGAGCGCAAAGTTTGACCATGGATGATTTTCATGTGTTTTCTCCGTTGTGGATTTGAGCGAGTACAGATGCAGAACGTACCCGACTTTCTAAGCCCTTACCAACTCAAGCACTGCGGCAGCAAATATCTCTGGCACTTCCTGCGGCATATTGTGGCCCACACCTGCGACAACCCGATGTGAGCGCGCTCCGGTGAAATTGTGCGCAGAAGCCTCCGGTGGTGAGGGTGATCGCACACCATCGTCTGCACCGTCGAAAGTCATCGTGGGGATGGAGATCGGCGGCTGCGCCGCCAGTCGTGCCTCGATCTTTGAATACGCAGGATCACCCGCAGCCAAAGCAAAACGGTGACGATAAGACTGAA
>Ga0114959_10003034_pt1 | contig 13405 bp, 14 predicted proteins | sample C_130625_EF_Meta_FD_87317 | JGI IMG/M metagenome (GOLD analysis project Ga0114959, IMG submission 87317) | Freshwater microbial communities from Lake Croche, Canada to study carbon cycling - C_130625_EF_MetaG | ecosystem: Environmental > Aquatic > Freshwater > Lake | place: Lake Croche, Canada...
AAAGTTTCATGATTTCTGTTTTTTAATTATTAAGGTGGTAAAAATAAATCAATTTTTGAAAATAATGTTAATTATTTTGGCAAAGATTTCATCTTATTAATATGAATGCAGACATAAGGAATTTTAGAAAATCATGGTCGGATAAAACAACGAAAGCGTATAAAATATTAAAAGGGTTAAAAAAAGAAAACCTGCGCGACAATATGACCAATACGGAATTAATTTTAAGCATGCTGGCAGAAGCATCAACAAAAGATATTTCGGAGGCATTGAATCCGAAGACTTTTTCTGAAAGTAAAAAAATTGCACAACAAGGAGGGAATGTTGCAAAAAAGGCGCGTTTAGAATTGGAATCAAAAACAGGAAAAAAAGTAGTTACTTCCATTAATGCAAAATCTCAATTAAAATTGAAGGGAGGAAAATAATTTCTCCAAAAAAATGAAATATTGATCTAAAAAATGCAGCAACTCCCCAACGATAAAAACTTACCCATAGAAAATTTAGCGGCTTGTTTCAATAGTACGTCTGCTACTTATAAGTTCTACTGGCTATTATCAATTATTGATGCATTGGAAGCACGCATTAAATCAGAATCAACAATGATTCCCAAAAAGGAGTTGTTTGCAAGAATGATAAGCAATGCATGGTACACAGTAAATTATTTTCATGTTTCATTTGGTGTACAGGATAAATTACAATCCGCTATTGAAGCGATAAAAAATTTAGAAGGACTAACCATAGATGCTAATAAAAAAGACATCATAAAAAAATTATTGAACACAGAAAACAGCATTACAAAAAGAGAACTTGTTCAGTTTAATAATAATGTGCCACACTGGTTTTTGAGTCCCTGGTTTCCGGGAGAAGATAAAGCCTCAATCTATAAAAAATCAAATCAATCACCGTTTTATTGTCCTTATGCTTTGCAAAATGATTTCATTAATGTTGATATTTTATGGGCGAATTATTTTTTGTTGAATGCAGCGTTCATCAGAGATTTTTGTTACTGGAATCTGTCGTTGTTTTTACAAGTAAAAAATCCCAATGTACCAGATATTGCCAACAAGTTGATAAAGCCAGCAACAAGAAATAATCTTACCAAACAACGAAAGTTTTGGGATATTGTAATTGATGAATTGGGAAGCGTAAATTGTATCTACACAAAAAGAGAATTGACCAAAGGCGATTTTGCTGTGGAGCATTTTGTGCCCTATAATTTTGTGTCGCATGATTTAATGTGGAATTTAATCCCAGCAGATAAATCATTCAACAGCAGTAAAAGTGACAAGTTGCCATCAATGCAAAAACATTTTGATTCCTTTTTTAATTTACAAGAAACAGCAATAAAAATTGTAAGTGAAAAAGAACCAAGAAATAAATCACTCGAAGATTATTTAACCATTTTGCATGAACTGAATAATTTGGAAACAGACAGAACGAAAAATAAATTCAGAGATACGATACAACCATTAATAACAATAGCCGCTAATAACGGTTTTGAATATTTATAGATGAACGAAAACAAGCCTTGTCCTTTCTGCAATTTGGGAAGAGAAAAAATATTGGAAACCGAAATGTCATTTGCTATTTACGATGGCTTTCCTGTAAATGAAGGCCATGCATTAATAATACCGAAAAGGCATGCAGCTAATTATTTTGAATTGACATTAGAGGAGCAGAAAGATTGCATAGAATTATTAAATCGGGTTAAATTTATTGTACAAGAAAAATACAATCCTGAAGGTTTTAATGTGGGCATTAATATCAATGAAGCCGCTGGGCAAACGGTGCCTCATGTGCATATTCATTTGATACCGAGGTATGAGGGAGATGTGGAAGAACCGAGAGGTGGTGTGAGGGGGGTGGTGCCGGGAAGAAGACACTATTAAATTGCCTTTTTTTGTATGAATTGAACTATTTATTTTGAATTATCTTTTTTTTAAAAAACTCCATTGAGGACAAATACTATTTATTTCATATTAACCCAAAGTATTTTCATTTTTAGGAATCGGGAATTTTTCTTCAAGAAGATTTCTTATTTCACTTCTTGTATAAAATGTCAATGATTTTGCACCACCGTATTGATTTAGATATTCGGTTAATTTCTGGTGCTCCTTTTCAAAACTTCCAAAATTTTCTTTACCTCTTTCAAAACAATACTCTAGAAAACCAAATGCAAGTTCTTTTTTTCTTGCGAGAAGATAATTACCCATCGTTCTTGTTCTGAGTGTTTGATTCCAGAACATTACTTTAGTTAAATGATATTTGTCTTCTGTGTTTATTTCATCGATTGATAAATACACAGACCACCATAACCCTGAAAGATGAGATCTCATCAAATCAGTTGATTTATACTGCATCAGAAAATGATCCAATATGTAGGAAATCTCATCAGTACCATCGACACGTTTGTATACATTTGGCCACCTTTCTTTCAAATATGAATATAAATCTGTAAGAGCCAAGTAATTCCAGAATTTGGGGTCAGCTGCCTCCAATGGTGTAAGCTTTTCAAATGCTTCATACAAAACAATAGCCGATTCAAAATCACTATCTCGGTTTGAATTCATTTTATTCAGTAATCCTAATGGCCTCTCAAAATGAGGCATTATCAATATGTTTTTATCATCAATCTGAAACTCATTGTTTCTAAACAATTGAATTGAATTGCCTGATTTCACATCGGAAATCAGTTGATCCATGAATCTTTTACGTAAAATCCTCTGTTGTTCCATTATTAAAAATTTTATTCATTTTCGTTTCTATTAGACATTTCGTCCAATCTTTCAATTAATCTCCCATTTGGATTCCCAAGTAATTTTTGTACCAATTCGGGTATTTTAACAGGGTCAACTTGAAAAGATCCGTTATTCAATTCCAGTTCGTTCTCTAATCTGTGCTTAATTGACAAAGCCCAAATGTTACCCCTTTCAATATGTTCTCCAAAATTGAACAATGCAACGGTAAGTGCATTCTGTACCAAAGATGCATGAATAATTGGCGAAAAATCCTTTTTCTTGCCAAAGAACTTGTATTTTTCGTATAACTCCTCAGGCAGTTTAATCTGAATTTTACTATCATCTAATATATATTCCGTCAGCGTTTTACCAGCCTCATTTGGAACGATTTGCATAAAAGAAGAAGCTGCTTTCAATTTGTGATATTGAATATCTGCGTTAAAAGAAAAACCACCGAAAATTGCCAATATATCCGCTTTTTCAAGATCAAACAGAAAGCCATCAAAGTCAGAATGAGATGCCGGGTTATTGTAATTTAGTATATCCTTCATCACCAGACAGTATGTTTGAAAATCTACTCTGTTTCTAAGTGAAGTTCTAGAAATTTCAAAACTGAAGTTCAGATCCTTTGAGTAGAATAGTTCTCGGTAAAGAGTTCCTGCGCAAAGCACTTCACAACAATATACTGCTTTGTCAACCTTAACTAAATCTGAAATTGTTCCGTTATCATGTTCTATTTCGAAAGTAATTCTATACTTATCATTTGTAATGATAGACGGTTCATCCTTGAACCCAAAATTACCGCTAATGTCATCAGCCTGCCCCAATACAGGATGTGGTATTACCAAATTATTTAGCCTCATATGCCGTTAGTTTTAGTGTATGTTTAATTCCGTCATCAAATCTTACTCTGATTATATTTTTACCTCGAACCAAGTTGATCTCAGTTATTTTGCTTTCATTACCTTTGCCTTTATCGACTTCTAAGATATTTAAATCAACATCTTCCCCATTATCAGTACCTCCTTTAATATCGATAATAACACCTGAATAATTTTGATCCGAATTGATTATCAGGCTGTGAGCAACAACACCTCCTTCTTTGGTGGCCGCAGCTCTGAATCGAATAGGAATATATGCTTTAGCATCAACTGGTAGGTCAGACGAACCTTTTTCTAATTGATTTCCTGGTTTAACAGATGGATTTGGGTTAGGGTTAATATTATCATTTTTATTTCCGCCGCCTTTCAATATAACATCATTTCCTTCACCTGATTCCGCACCCGCTATTACTGAGCTTACTGATGGTGCTTTCGTTTTGACTTTTATGGTGGTATTAAGTGTTGTGGTTAGCCCTGTTTCATCTTTTGTTTTATTTTCTGATGATATCCCATCTCTAGTACTGTTTGCCAAACCAGGAACAGACTCCTCTTCATCTAACAATTCTTCTGGAATAGATAAAAATTCTGAAAGTCCAATAACTTCAATTTTACTTGAATTATTCACTCCTGAAATGGATTTCAATTTTTCTCTCACATAATCATTAATCTGCGCCCTCGCCTCATTATATACTTGCATGTCTTCTTTATCAACAAAACGCACATTCTCAGCTTTCCACTCATTATGTGCAGCATTTTCCATTTGTCTCAAAATTTCGTTCCCATCTTTATTATCGCAAACGAAAACAGCCGCGTAACCCGATAGAGTTGAACGTCCTGACTTATATACCGTCATCGCTGGTTTACGCATAAATGAAATTCTATCCTGAAGCCCATCCTTTCGAAAAACATAGAGTCTGATGGGGCCTAATGCAGGTAACCCATCATTGAATAGTAAAAAGTCATCTGACTGCCCTGCATATTTAACGGCTTTATAATAAGCTTTCGGATTCCACTGATAAATCTCACTAATTTGACCGTGTTCAACTTCATCAGGAAAGTATTCATCCATTATCTCCTCCAGATTTGTCTCATCAAATCTAACATTAACGTCATCAGTTTTTATTACAACATCCAATCGGTTCTCATGGACGGCCAGCCAAAAATTATTTAGTACTGATTTAACCATTTCCCTTCCACAATTCGGATCATCTCTCATACCAAGGATATAAACATCAGTTCCTTGTATCTCTCTTCTGAAAATAACACCTATATCTTTGAAATCTGTCACAGGATTTTCTTCTTTAATTTTGAAAACACCATCCTTTCCCTTGATCTCGCCATCTCTTTTATGAGATGCCAATCGTGTTCTACCTTGGAAAAATACTTGACCATCTTCAACCATCGTAGAAACTAAAATGGTTCGAAGTTCACTTGGTACATAATAGGCTCCTTTACCAAATCCAAACGATCCCCCGGATCCTGAAGATTTCGAACTAATCCCCTCACCCATAAAAGATGTAAACGGACACAAATGATCCTCAGCTTTATAATGCATACCAAGAGTATTGTAGTCACTCACTTTTAGGATTTTGATTGATGAATTTTCATCAAGATATTTTATCATGCCTGAATATAAATCGTGTGCCTGTTTATTATTTGCATGAAATTCCAAGCAACTCTCAATATGTGCTCTCAAAGAAAACAATTGAGGGTGTTCCACCTGATTAATTGTTATCACTTCAAACCTTACCTCAACTGGTTTGGAATCATCCAATGGTACATCCATACTATTCTGTATTGATTCTCTAACAATTGAGTAATAAGGATTAGCCCGAAATTTTTCATGAATTGGATCATTCGCCCCACTGAAGGTGTTCTTTGTAGTTTCAAAAAACCATTTTAATTGATCTCCCATACTATTTTCGATTATTTATTTGAGTTTAAATTTTTTTTGCTCGTTGCGATTTATTTCGTTTTCGAATTTGGACTGAGCCTCTCGTAATGCCTTTCTGATTTCCTCAAATATAAGATCCACATCCACTTTTGTGAATTCATAATTGTTCTTGTTTGAGCAATTTCCAATTAATCGCAAACCCTCTAATATTTTATTAACCCTATTTTCGGCTACTTTTTCAAATCTATTTCTTTTTTGTGATTTCATATTTTAATTATATTCATGTCAAATGTAAACAAAAAAACTACATTTCAATAATATAGTCTATAATTATTTATATAAATTTAAAAAATTGATTTCCTATAATATATTAATCTGTTTTTTTAAAATTATAATAAATAAAAAATGAAGGTTTGTAAATAATTCCAATCTTTTTAGGTTGTACATTGGATTTTTATCTTATTATAATAATAAATCTGGGTATCCATGAACAATTAATTCAATAATCTTGATACGAGCCGGAATTTTACAAGTTATCTTTATTCTTCTTCCTTTGTAAATATGGACAAAATTACTAAAGACCAAAGGCGAAAAAATATGCAAGCAGTTAAAGCGAGTGGTTCAAAAATTGAAACCGCATTAGCTAAAGAGCTTTGGCGACTAGGGAACCGTTACAGAAAAAACGATAAAACTGTTTTTGGCAAACCCGACCTAACTATGAAACGCTATAAACTAGCAATCTTTGTTGATAGTGAATTTTGGCACGGCAAGGACTGGAAAAAGCGCAAACATGAACATAAATCTAACCTTGAATTTTGGCATAATAAAATTCAGCGCAATATTGAAAGAGATAAAGAGGTAGATAAATATTTAGCAAAATAAGGTTGGAAAGTTTTACGATTTTTGGGCCTTGTCATAACAAATAATTTACGAACTTGTAGCAATAATATAATAAAGACTATAAATGAAATCAAAAGTGAGCATAAGCATTGATGAGTTTGATAAAAAACAAGTCCAATCGAAACTGGAAAATTTTAATTCAGCGAGTTATTCAAAAGCAATAATTACACATTATCTACACAACATCGATAATGGAACTTCCAAATACTTCAAAAAGGATGCTGAAAAAATCCTGAAAAAATATGTTGAGTATAAAAATGAAGAAGAAGATTTAAGTATTGTAGCTGAAGATGCAATGCAACAACTTTTGTTTGAAGTTGAAAATGTTCCTTTCCCAACACCTGAAAATTATCAATTCAAATTTATTGATTTGTTTGCTGGAATTGGAGGCTTCAGAATTGCTATGCAAAATCTTGGAGGTAAATGTGTATTCACAAGTGAGTGGGATAAAGACGCACAAAAAACTTACAAAGCCAATTTTGGTGAAGTTCCTTTTGGTGACATTACAAAAGAATCAACAAAAAATTTCATTCCCAAAGGGTTTGATGTTTTATGTGCTGGATTTCCGTGTCAGGCATTTTCGATTGCAGGTAAAAGAGGCGGATTTGAAGATACAAGAGGAACCTTATTTTTCGATGTGGCTGAAATCATAAAAAAGCATAAACCTAAAGCAGTATTTCTTGAAAATGTAAAAGGACTTCGCAATCATGATGGTGGAAAAACACTTGAAACCATTCTTAATGTTTTAAGAAACGAATTAAATTATTTTGTGCCCGAACCCCAAATTATTAACGCAAAAGATTTTGGTGTTCCTCAAAATAGAGAAAGAATTTATATTGTGGGATTTAGAAAGGATCAAGGGATTGAGAAATTCGAATATCCAAAACCATCTGGAAAAAAAGTAAAATTTGCCGATATTAAAGATAAAAAAGTGCCTGAAACAAAATTCTATCTTTCTACCCAATACCTTGAAACTTTAAAAAAACATAAGGCAAGGCATGCAAACAAAGGCAATGGATTTGGCTATGAAATTATTCCTGACAGCGGCATTGCCAATGCTGTTGTTTGTGGCGGTATGGGCAGAGAAAGGAATTTAGTAATTGACAATAGAATTACTGATTTTACACCAACAACGAAGATAAAGGGTGTAGTTAATAGGGAGGGTATTCGCAAGATGACACCCAGAGAATGGGCAAGACTTCAGGGTTTTCCGGATAAGTATAAAATACCAGTAGCTGATGCGTCGGCATATAAACAATTTGGTAATTCAGTTGCGGTGCCTGCTATTCATGCGACAGCAGAGCAAATAATTAGCTTATTAAATTTTTAAATTAATGTTGACAGGAAATAAAGGAGAGTGGAGTGAATTGTATGTATTAGCATATTTATTAAGTGAAGGTAAACTCTTTCAATCTGACATAAATTTACAACCTGATCAAAATAACTATTATGAAATTATTAAAGCATATAAAGATGAAGTTTCACACCAGCTTGAATTTGAAAGAAAAGAACTTGTTTATTTGTCGTTAATAGAACAAGGACAAAAAAGCTTAATTGAAGAATTTACTTTAGATTATCTAAAAAATCTCTCACAAAAAATATATTCAGGAATTATTAATGGAAATGGTAAAAGCTTCAAAATACCTTCGATTGATAATTTTATTAAAATCTCAAAAATTCAAAAACTAACGGCTAAAACAACAAGCAAATCTGATATTACATTAAGAATTTATGATCATAGGCTTGCTAAAGAATCTGATTTGGGTTTTAGTATAAAATCATTGTTAGGGAAAGATTCAACTCTTTTTAATACAGGTGCTGGAAATAACTTTATTTATAAAATCACTTCAGAAAAAAATATTTTAATTCAAGATTTCAACATTGAGACTTATAAACCACAGGGCAATATCTCAAAAATTACTTTTCGACTACAAAAATTAATTAACGAATATTCTTCGCAAATAAATTTCAGTGAGATTCAATCTACTCAATTATGGCGAAATTTAAAAATGGTTGATGGAGATTTGCCAGAAATCATATCTTATTGTCTACTTTATAGGTGGTTATATAAAACACATATAGTTGCCGAATTGGTTACGATTCTTGAAGAAAGAGATCCTTTAAAATTTTACAAAGGAGAGGTATCTGAACAAAAATTATACGAGTATAAAATAAAAAAATTTCTTGCTGAATGTGCTATGGGAATGACATCGGAAACGCCTTGGCATGGAGTTTATGATGCAACAGGGGGTGTTATAGTTTGTAAGCAAGATGGCAATGTTGTGTGTTTTCATGTTTATGATTTTAATTTATTCAGAGACTATCTTTTAAAAAACACGAAACTTGAACAGCCTTCTACAGGAGAAGATGAGAATAATCCTGGAAATCCCAGATTAAAAAAAGGAACAAAAAAATACTATTATGGTTGGCTTTACAAAGAAGAAGAGCTTTTATTCAAGATTAACCTACAAGTAAGATTCATTTAAAGAAAAAGAAATGCCACTAAAAATCTATTCGTTGTTTGTTTACATAACTCCAAATTAAATGGAGGCTTGGTATATTCAAAATAAGCAGTTTTAAAAAAACAATGTAGTTAATAGTTGAAACATAATTGTTTCAACAAAAAACAATATCAAATAATTATGGAGTTAGCAAAAACAATAAATTCAAAAAATTATTGGCTATATGCACCAGGTGAAAAAGCAATAAAATGGGATGAATTTTACGATTTAGGTTTAATGGCAATAGGTTGGGATAAAATAGGAGATTTAAGAAAATTGAAATCAAAGGATAAAATTAAAAAAGCATTAATTAATGCATATGGGGGTAATGAAAATAAAATGAATCACATACTCGCCAATTATGAATTTGTTAATAGCATTAATATTGGTGATGTTATAATTGTTAAAAAAGGGTCTAAAGAATTACTTGGTTATGGAATTGTTACTTCAGATTATTATTTCGATAATAAAAGAAAAGACTATCAGAGTAGTAGAAAAGTTGAATGGAAATTAAAAGGAAACTGGAAGATTGATTTTACTTTAGCATTAAAGACACTGACTGACATAACATTATACACATCAGGAATACCCCAATATAAAACTTACTATGAAAGACTAATAGGAAATATGACAAAGCAAAATACAAACGATAATCGAGAAAGATATAATAACTGGTTAATTGAAAAACATGGTGAGAATTCCGGAACTCCAAATTCTTATATATCGGCTTTAGACATTTTGTCTAAAATACTTTCAAAAGACATATTCAACGAAAGGGATGAAATGTATTTAGGACAACTATACCAAGATTTAAAAAAAAATCAAAAAAACAAGATAGGTAAATATTATTATTCTGAAGCCCCCTCCTATGGTATTAAAGGATTTTACTCCTCTTCCATTAAATCATTTTTAGAGTTTATAAAGGTTAATAAAGTTTCAAATGACTTTAAAATATCCCGTATGTCTTTTCCATTAAATACAATTATATTCGGGCCTCCCGGAACCGGCAAAACTTATTCTTTAAAGAATGAATACATGAAGTACTTTACTTCAACAGAAAATGCTGTAACTAAGGAAGAGTATCTCTCTGATATTATTCAACATTGTTCTTGGTGGCAGGTTATTGCCTTAGCACTACGTCAACTTGGTAAATCAAAAGTTGCGGACGTTTACAATCATGAATATGTTGTCATAAAATCAAGATTTTCTAGCTCTAAAACAGTTACACAAACAATATGGGGTCAGCTTCTAAGTCATACCATAGAAGAATCCGAGACGGTAAAAGTGGCAAAAAGACAACCACCTTTAATTTTTAATAAATTAGCAAAATCAATTTGGGAAATTCTTGATGATGAAATAATGGATCAAGCACCCGAAATTATTGAGCTGGAAAAAAAGATATCCGACTTTTCTTCAGTTCCTAATAAAGAGATTAAAAGATATGATTTTGTGACTTTTCATCAATCGTATTCGTATGAAGATTTTTTAGAAGGAATTAAACCTGAGCTTAGCGAAACAGACGTCGCCTATAAAATAGAGGAAGGTGTTTTTTTAAAAATGTGCAACCGGGCAAGAAACGATAAGGCGAATAATTATGCCATTTTTATAGATGAAATTAATAGAGGAAACATTTCTTCAATTTTTGGAGAGTTGATTACATTAATTGAAGAGGATAAGAGAGAGGGTCAGCCAAACGAAATTAAAGCTACACTTCCTTATTCACAAAAACCATTTTCTGTGCCTTCTAATTTGTATATTATTGGTACAATGAATACGGCAGATAGAAGCGTTGAGGCATTAGATACTGCATTAAGAAGACGTTTTTCATTTTTAGAATTAAATCCCGAGCCGGAATGTTTATCACAAACAGATTATGCTTGTCAGGGAGTTGATTTATCAAAACTACTTACTGCAATCAATTCAAGAATAGAAAAACTGCTAGATAAGGATTATTGCATAGGTCATTCCTATTTCATGAAAATAAACGACCGAAATAATCCTGTTGAAGATTTACGATTCATTTTTAAAAACAAAATTCTACCGCTTTTGCAGGAATATTTCTACGGTGACTGGGGAAAAATAATACTGGTGTTGGGAGATGGTTTTGTAACCAGAACCAAGAGCGATGTAATATTCTTATCTAAAGAAAAATACGATAATTACGAAGAGTTTGATGAAAAGCCCATTTATAAATTTACTGAATCATCTAGCTGGTCTTTAGACACTTTCAGATCCATTTATGAATAATAAGAATACCATAGAGGTTTTTGAATACCAAACGTTGAAAGTTGGCGACGATCCAAAGTTTACCGCAAAACATTTTAACGCTTTGGAAAAGTATGGCTATAAGACAAAAGAAAAATATTATACGGTTGGTAATAATCGAATTAAGTTCAATAATTATGTTGGTGTTATTCAAGTAGACAATATCACCATTGAAGTATTGCCTAAGGCCGATAATGAAGAAAGCGGGCAGTCGTCTAAATTAAAATGGCATGATGCATTAATTCATATGCTTCATGAGTGCAACTTGATAAAACTCAATTCTATCACTAATGCACAGTTAAAAATAAAATCAGCTTCTATTCTTGATTTGTTTTTTGATTTATTCCTAACAGAAACTGAATTGATATATAAACAAGGATTAAGAAAGCAATATAGAAAAGTAGAAGAAAATATCCATTCCTTAAAAGGCAAATTGTTATTTACTAATCACATAAAGAAAAATGCTTTTCATAAAGAGCGTTTTTATGTTTCACACGAATTATTTGATCCTAACAACAAACTCAATCAGATACTCTACAAAGCAATTGTAATACTGAGGGATATTTCTAATAACCCCAACTTCACTACCAGAATTAATCATTTGTTATTGAATTTTGAAAATATAGAAGAGAAAAGCATTTCAGCTTCTTGGTTTGATAATATTAGATTCGACCGAAACACAGAAAGATACAGACAAGCAATAACATTGGCTAAGTTGATTATTTTACGATACGCACCGGACTTAAAAGGTGGAAAAGAAAATATATTGGCGATTATGTTTGACATGAACTTGTTGTACGAAAATTATATTTATCGCAAATTGCAACACTTCAAAAACAAAACGCAAACACCTATTACTAGAATCAAGGAACAAAATTCTCTGCCATTTTGGGAAACAAATCAGGTAAAAGCCGACATAGTAATAGAAGCGGGCAATAAGTCGATTGTTATAGATACCAAATGGAAGGTAATGAATGAAGTATCTCCTTCAGCTGCCGACTTGAAACAGATGTTTGTCTACAACCTTCATTATCATGCTGATTTGAGTATTCTATTGTATCCGAAAACTATTCACTCAACTCAAGATAAAAAAGCCTTCCGGCACAGTAATTTTAATGATTTATTTTGTCAGCTTGGTTTTATTGATCTTTTTGATGAGACTGGAAAGCTGAACAAAAATTTAGGTTCGACTATTTACCATGAACTTTTAAAAAACAATCTTTAAAAATGGAAACACTAAAAATCGTAATCAAAAGACAGTGGTTTGATGAAATCGCTTCGGGCAAAAAGAAAATCGAATACCGCGAGGTGAAGCCTTTTTGGCAATCAAGACTCTATGATGCAAATGGTAAAAAAAGAAAGTATGATAACATTGAGTTTATTAATGGTTACAATGTTGATGCCAAGCGAATGGTTACAAAATATGAAGGCTTTAATAAAAAAGGACTGAAGTTTAATATCAAAATTGGTAAGATAATTAAATAGAGTAAGTAAAAGCTTTTACTTTCTAGCTTCGTTGTTTTATTTATTGTAAGTCTTTTTCTCTTTCCAGAATGATGTCATCTAAATTTGACAATAGTTTTTCATAAGCGACAATATCTTTTTTCTCAAGTGACATTGATATAAGCTTATCAATTTTATTAACGAGCTCTCTCTTAATATTTTGTTTTGCCTTATCCTTTCTCCATTCATTACCATCCGTATTTTGAGCATAGACTAAAAATGAAAATATTAGCCCAGTTTAATTATTGAAAAATGAACCGGATTTTTTTATATCAAATTTCCCCGAGCCCGAAAACGTTAAGCATCATGCTGACATTAAAATGATTACTTCGTATATTTGGATATGTCAACAGCTCAAAAACCAAAATTTAATAAACGAATCTTTTGGGATGTCGTATTTGAATCATTGGATTATGATGCTAAGGCAAGTTTTGTTATTGAAAGGGTTTTTGAAAGAGGTGATGTAGATGATATTAGAAATTGCCGTCGATATTATGGAGACGAGAAAGTTACTCAAGCTTTATTAAAAGCAAAATATTTACCTGAAACAAGACTCTATTTAGCCAGTGCTGTTATTAAAAGACCAATAAAGGATTTTGAATGCTACACCTTGAAACAGTTGAATCCGAAACTTTTTCCGTACTAAAGAAGTTGATGGAGTTGCCATCTCTTACTAATTTTAGTTTGGTAGGTGGCACCGCGCTATCACTTAAATATGGTCAT
>Ga0114959_10003035_pt1 | contig 13396 bp, 12 predicted proteins | sample C_130625_EF_Meta_FD_87317 | JGI IMG/M metagenome (GOLD analysis project Ga0114959, IMG submission 87317) | Freshwater microbial communities from Lake Croche, Canada to study carbon cycling - C_130625_EF_MetaG | ecosystem: Environmental > Aquatic > Freshwater > Lake | place: Lake Croche, Canada...
AAGACCGCCAAACTCGCCCTTGGTGGTGACCTGCATCTCCTGGAAGGATTTGGCGTTCATATAGCTGCTATGCGGGTCAAGCCCGGTGAGCATGCCGTTGATGGCGTTCTCCACCACGTCCTTGTCCACCACCGGCTCGACGTAATCGGCACGGACGCGCTCGAACACATCAGAGAACAGATTGAGCAGGCGGTAGGTGTCGGCCTTGCCGCTGTCCTGGGCGAGAGCGCTGGAGAAGAGCTGCACGCCGAACTGGCGCGCCACGATGCTGGAGAGGGGCCCGGCCGCGATCCCGGCCACGAAGGCCGTGGTCAGCAGCAGGCCGGTGCGTCGTGTCATGCTCGTCATCCTCATCGGCGAAATATCCTTGGGGCGCTAGGGCCAGCCTTACAGGTGGGAGGCCTTGGCCTCGTGTCCAGGCACTGATCATGCGCTGGCAAGCGGCGTTGAAGCAAGGCCAGGGTATGCGCCGGCCGATCTTGGGTTATCGCCCGGTTTCGTCAGGCGTCGGGGTGATGCCGTAGGGGGCCAGCAGGGTCCAGATATGGGCCGGCACCATGTTGCGCAGCCGTTTTGGATGCTGGCGGCGCAGATGCAGCACGGTTTCGGCGGCCTTCATCTCGACGCGGGTGCGGGCGAATTCCAGGCCGCGCGGGCCGATTTTCGGCATCAGCCAGCCGACCAGCGGGCGCATGAAGTTGGGCATGCCGCGCACCGGCAGGCCGCCGGCGGCGCGGGCGACATTGGCGATGAAGCCTTTGACGGCGCTGGCGCGTTTGCCTTTGTCCTCAGGGGTGGAGAGGGCGACCTCGTTGCCCAGCAGGTTCAGCAACTCCTCGCCGCGCTCATTGCGCACCAGCAGCCATTGCGCGCCGGTGCCGCCCATATAGCCGACGGTGATGTCGGCCAACACGTTTGTGTAATCCACGCAGGTGCGGCAGGTGAGCGGGAAGAAATCCGGCGGCAGCTTGGAGATCGGCAGCATCAGGAACGGGATTTCCCGCGTGCGGCCGCCCTTGAAGCGCAGTTCGACATGATAATCGGCGCGGAATTCCAGATAGGTGATGCTGGACGGGTCCTCGTCGAGCAGATCGAGGAATTGGTGGAATTTCTCGGTGGTGGTGTTGTCCGAACAAGGCGTGCCGATGACGTAGAGCCGTTCAAAGCCTAAGTCCCGCTCCAGGACGCGCAGGGCGTGCACCTGGCAGGGGATGCCGATGATGGCGAGGCGTTTGTGGCCGGCGTCGCGGGCGGGTTCGAGCAAGGCGAGCAACGGCGCATAGCCCATGCGCATGCCGCGGCAGGCGGCCATGTCCGCGGCCTTGGTGACGAGCACCGGGCGCGGGCGCCAGGAATCTGCCGGGTCCGGCGCCATGGTGAGCACGGCATCGACCGCGCCGGTTTCCAGCAGGCGTTCGGCGAGGCGGGTGGTGATGCCGGTCCATTGCGCGCCGTCCCGGGGCGGCGTGAGGCTGGCGCGCAGCATGCGGCGGTGCGGGCCGAAATGCAGCTCGTCGGGGCGGGCGGGGTCGCGGGCGCGGCCATGCACCTGGGTTTCAAGGGCGGGGTAGTCCGGCTTGATGAACTGGCAGGCGGTGCCGCAGGCCTTCGGCTCGGCCATGCGCGACACGCCGCAATCGGTGCAGAGGCCGCGCGGGGCCGGGGGGCGAAGGTCAGGAGTGATCACAGCGTGGCGAGACGGTCAGCGACGCTGGAGATGTCCGCGACGGGGCGCAGGGCAGCGATCGCGGTGTCATGCACCTGGCGGTCAAACGCGGCACAGCCGTCTTCGAGCACGGTGACGTTGAAGTCGCGCACATGGGCGTCGCGCACCGTGCTGGCGACGCCGCCATTGGTGACGATGCCGGCGACCCAGAGATGCTTGATGCCGGCGCGGGCCAGCATCCAGTCAAGCCGGCTCATATAGAACGCCGAGAAGGCGATCTTCTCCGCCATCAGATCGGACGGGCCGAGTTCGTCCACCATCGCATGGCCCCAGGAGCCGGGGGTGAAATCGCCCTTGGTGAGGAAGGGGCGGAGTTTCGCCAGATGCGGGCTGATGAAGGGCGCGCCGCCCTTGCCGGGGACGAGGGTGAAATGGGTGGAGACGATCCATCCGCCGTGACGCCGAACCGCGTCAGCCAAAGGCGCGAGCCGGCCAGGGAGGGCGGCGATGTCCGGCGTGCCGAGCCCGGCGCGGCCATAGGCGCCGTTCGGGTGGATGAAATCATTTTGCAGATCGCAGAGCAGCAGCGCGGTGGTTTCAATCAACGGGCCATCTCCACGATGAGGTTGCCGAGACGATCCACCCGCGCCACCTGGCCGGGTTCCACCAGGATGGTGGCGTCAGGCTGTTGCAGCACGGCGGGGCCGGCGATCTCAGCGCCCACCGGCAGCAGGAGCCGATCATGGATCGCGGCCTCGGTCCAGCCGCCGAACCAGACGCGGCGGGCGGGGCGGAGGGAGGCGTCCAGCGAGGCCTCGGGACCGGGGGCCAGCGAGGCGAGATCGATCGGCGGGCGGGTGCCGATCAGGGTGGTGCGCAGATTCATCACGCGGATCGGCACATGCGGCAGCAGACCGCCATAGGAACCGGCATAGGTCGCGGCGAAGGCGTCGGCGAGGCTTGCGTGATCCAGCGCGGCCGGCATCTTCACGCTGACCGTGTGGGTCTGGCCCTGGTAATGCATGTCCAGCGCGTGCTCGACATGGCGGGCGGCGAAGCGCATGCCGGCACCATCCAGCAGCGGGGCCAGGATCGCTTCGGAATTGGCCATCTCGGCGGCGAGGAAATCAGGGTCGAGCGCTGCCAACGGACGGGCGAGGGTGCGCACCCGGTCATGACGCATATCGGCGATCACGCAGCCCAACGCGGAGGTGACGCCCGGATAGCGCGGCACCAGGGCGCAGGCGAGGCCGAGTTCGCGCACCATGGCGCCGGCATGCAGCCCGCCGCCGCCGCCAAACGGCATATAGGCGAAATCCTTGGGGTCATGGCCGCGCTCGATGGACACCAGGCGCAAGGCCCCGGCCATGCGGGCATTCGCAACCTCCAGGATCGCCTCGGCCGCGCTCATCACGTCCATGCCGAGCCTGCTTGCCACATGCAGTTCGATGGCGCGGGCGGCGGCATCGACATCCAAAGCGGGGCGGTTGCCGATCGGGCGTTGCCCGTCAATGCGGCCGAGCAGCAGATTGGCGTCGGTGACGGTGGACAGCGTGCCGCCGGCGCCATAGCAGGCGGGACCCGGGATTGAGCCGGCGGAGCTGGGGCCGACCTGCAGCAGGCCCGCGGTGTCGATCCGCGCGATCGAGCCGCCGCCGGCGCCGATCGAGGTGATCTCGATCATCGGCGCCCGCACCACCTGGCCGAATTCCAGCGTGGTCTGGGCGGCGAGCGACGGGCGGCCGGCCTCGATCAGCGAGACGTCAAAGCTGGTGCCGCCGACATCGCCGGTGATGACATTCGGGTAGCCGGCGGCAACGGCGATGCGGGCGGCGGCGATCACCCCCGCGGCGGGGCCGGACAAAGCGGTGCGCACCGGGAAGCGCGTGGCGGTCTCCAGGCTCATCACCCCGCCATTGGACTGGACGATGGAGAGCGGGCCGGTGAAATCCGCCTCCCGCAATCGGGTGTTGAGGGTGGAGAGATAGGAGCCGACCACCGGCCTGAGCACGGGGTTGAGGGCGGCGGTGCTGGTGCGCGCGGATTCGCGGATCTCGGGCAGGATGTCAGGCGAGGTCGCCACATGGTCGGTGGGCCAGATGGCGCGCACGGCGGCGAGGGCTGACTGTTCATTGGCCGGATTGGCGTAGCTGTGCAGAAAGACGATGCAGACCGATTGGCAGCCGGCCTCCAGCAAGGTCTGCGCGGCGGCGGTGATTTCGGCGGGGTCGACCGGGGTCAGCACCGAACCATCGGCCAGGATGCGCTCGGCGACCTCGATGCGGCGGTCGCGCGGGATCACGGGGATGAAGTTGCCGGTCAGCCCCCAGGTCTGGCGGCGGTCGCGCCGGCGCATCGCCAGCACGTCGCGAAAGCCCTGCGTGGTGATCAGCCCGGCCTTGGCGCCGGCGCGTTCCAGCAAGGCGTTGGTGCCGACGGTGGTGCCATGGACGATGGCGGAGAGGGCGGCGGGCTCGGCGAGCCGGGCAATGCCGGCGAGGAACCCGTCCGCCTCGCGGCCGCGCGTGCTCGGCACCTTGGCGACGCGGGCCGCGCCGGTTGCGTCGTCAAACAGGAACAGATCGGTGAAGGTGCCGCCGACATCGACGCCGAGAACGAGGCTCATGGGACCGATCCGATCTCGGCATCACGCGCCAGATCGGCGGCGCTGCGCTCGGACGCAAGACCGCGTCCGCCGCCGCCGGGGGTTTCAAGGCGGATGCGCTGGCCCGGGGCGGGGCGGATGCCGACCGCCTTGGAGCCGAGCGCGGGGCGATGCCAGCCATCAGGCTGCTGATAGCTGATCACGTTGCAGGCGCCGGGGCCGCCGCCCAGCACGCCGCGCGGGGGAAAATGGGCGCGCTCGGCAAAGACGAAGGCCTGGGTGTCGCCCTGCATCTCGATCTCATAGATCGCGCCAAGCCCGCCGCGTTGGGCGCCCTCACCGCCGGAGCCGTCGCGCAGCGCCCATTGGGTGAAGCGCACCGGATAGGCGGCTTCCAGAATCTCCACCGGCGGGATGATGGCGGTGGCAATCGGCGGGTTGCCGTGGCTGAGCCCGTCGCCTTCCGGGTTGCCGCCATGACCGCCGCCGAAGAAGGAGAACATCACCCAGGGCTGACCGTTCTCACGCTGGCCGGTCAGGCTCAGCGCGTTGATCGTGCCATAGGCGCAGCCGGTGGCCGAGGCGGGGGCGATCTCGGCGAAGATGCAGAAGAGCACGTCAATCACCCGCAGGATCGTCTCGGTGTAGCCGCCCATCGGCGCGGGGCGCGGGGCGGCGAGCAGCGAGGTCTCAGGGATGATGATGGTGATCGGCTCCATCACGCCAAAATTGGCGGCGATTTCGGGAAAGAGATGCTTCAGCGCCACGTAAAGGCTCGCCTCGGTCGTGGCGCGGCTGATATTGACCGGCCCCGCGGTGCGGCTGGCGGAGCGGGTGAAGTCAAAGGTCAGGGTCTCGCCCGAAACTGTCACGTCACAGGCAATCGCCAGGGGGGTGGCGCTGCGGCCGTCATTGTCTAGGAAATCCTCGCCCGACCAGGTGCCGTCCGGCAGTTCGGCGATGGCGGCGCGGATCTGGCGGGCGCTGAGCGCCATCAGTGAGTCCAGCGCCAGTTTCACGCGCGCGGCACCGCTTTCGGCGATCAGCGCGGCCATGCGGGCGGCGCCGAGATCAAGCGCCGCGAGCTGGGCCTGAAGATCGCCCAAGGCGGTGTCCGGCAGGCGGGAGGCGGCGAGGATGATGTCGATGATGTCCTGATCCAGCGCGCCTGCGCGCACCAGGCGGACGGGCGGGATCAGCACGCCTTCCTGGAAATAGCTGGTGGCCTCGGGGTTGTAGTTGCCCGGCACCGGGCCGCCGATATCGTGCCAATGGCCGACGCTGGCGAGCCAGCAGAACAGCGCGCCATCGGCAAAAATCGGGCGGATCAGCCGCATGTCGTTGATATGCGTGCCGCCGAGATAGGGGTCGTTGAAGACGAACACATCGCCTGGCAGCGGCGGCCGATCGGCGCATTTGTCGATCACCGCGCGCACCCCATGCGCCATCACGCCGACAAAGATCGGCAGGCCGGATTTGCCCTGGATGAGGGTGGCGCCGGTCTGCGCGTGATAGATGCCGTGGCAGGCGTCATGGGCCTCGGCGATGGTGGGGTTGAAGGCGCGGCGGAACAACGTCGCGTCCATTTCGTCGGCGATCTGCTCAAGCCGGCCCTTCAGCACGGCGAGGGCGACGGGGCCCAGCGTGTCAGGCGCCATCATATTTCCGCCCTTCGGCCAGGATCGCGTCCGTGCCCAGCAGGCGGTTCAGCTCGGTGAAGTCGAACATGCGGTCGCGATACGGATCGGTGGTGCCATGTTCGGCGAGCGAGGCGAAATAGCGCTGCGCCGCCCAGGTGAGGGCGCGCATGAGACCGCCGGGGAAGATCACCAAGGAGAAGCCCATGGTGCCGAGTTCGGCCGCGGTGTGGATCGGCGTGCGGCCGCCTTCCACCATGTTGGCCATCAGCCGCACAGAGCCGCCAAGACGCGCGACCACGCCTGCCAACTGCGCGTCGCTCTCCGGGCCTTCGACGAAGACGAGATCAGCGCCCGCGTCGCGATAGGCCTCGGCGCGATCAAGCGCTGCCGCGAAGCCTTCTGGGCCGATCGCGTCGGTGCGGGCGATGATCAGGGTTTCATTGCGGGCGTCGAGCGCGGCGCGCAGCTTGCCGACCATTTCGGCGGTCGGGATCACCGCCTTGTCGCGCAGGTGGCCGCAGCGCTTGGGGAAGGCCTGATCCTCGATCTGGATCGCATCAGCGCCGGCGCGTTCGAAGGCGCGGACGGTGCGCTGCACGCCGATGGCGTTGCCAAAACCGGTATCGGCATCAATGACGATGGGCAGTGAAATCCGATCGCGGATGCGGGCCAGTACATCCTCCATCTCGGTCATGCCAACCAGGCCGATATCGGGGCCGCCGAGCCGCGTGTAGGCGACCGCGGCGCCGGAGAGATAGACGGCGCGGAATCCGGCCTGTTCGGCCATAGCGGCACTCAGCGCGTCATGCACGCCGGGAACAAGCAGCGGCGGGGCCGCGAGGAGCGAATCGAGGGAAGTACGGAGGGGACGGGGCATGGATTTTCCGCAGTCGTCTGGGTATGGTTAAGCCACCGGTTGGTGCTCTCGTCAACGCGGGCACAAAACGCAGGACACGCAGCATGGGTTATGATCCTCCCCGCACGATGTTCGAGAAGATCTGGCAGGCGCATGAGATCGTCTCGGAGCGGGGCGAGCCGAGCCTGATCTGGATTGACCGGCATTTCGTGCATGAGGGCAGCTTTCACGGCTTTGCCATGCTGGATAGCGCCGGGCGTCTGGTGCACCGCCCGGATCTGACCTTCGCGGTGGCCGATCATTACGTGCCGTCGCGGGCCAATCTGGCGGTAGATGCGGAAGGCAGCGGGCTGATCGATCTGCTGCGGCGCAATGCGCTGCGTCACGGGGTGGAATATTGGGGGCCGCAGGATCCGCGGCAGGGCATCGTCCATGTCACCGCACCCGAGCAGGGGCTGGCGCTGCCGGGGCTGACCATTGTCTGTGGTGACAGCCATACCGCGACCCAGGGCGCGTTTGGGGCGCTCGCGTTCGGCATCGGCGCCTCCGAGGTGAGTCATGCGCTGGCCACCCAGACCTTGTGGCAGCATCGTCCGCTGACCATGCGCATTTGGCTTGATGGCCGGCTTGGCGCGCATGTCACGGCGAAGGATCTGATCCTGGCGGTGATCGGCCGCATCGGTGCCGCTGGGGCGTCAGGTCATGTCATTGAATATGCCGGGCCCGCGATCCGCGCGCTCGGCATGGAAAGCCGGATGACGATCTGCAACATGTCGATTGAGGCGGGGTCTCGCGCCGGCATGGTGGCGCCGGACGACACGACGTTTGACTGGCTGGCCGGGCGGCCGAAGGTGCCCTCGGGTCTGGCCTGGGAGCTAGCACTGCGCGACTGGCGGAATCTTCCCGGTGATGACGGGGCCAGGTTTGACCGGGAGGTGGTGCTTGATGCCGGGGCGATCGAGCCGCACGTCACCTGGGGCACCAGCCCGGAGACCGCTTTGCCGGTGACGTCGTCAGTGCCGCTCGGGGCAAGCGCGCAGATCCGTGAGCAGCTCGAATATATGGGGATTCAGGGCGGCAGGCCGCTGGTGGGGCTGGCGATTGACCGGGTGTTCATCGGCAGTTGCACCAATGCGCGGCTCAATGATCTGCGCGCGGCGGCAGCTGTGCTGCGCGGGCGGGTGGCGAAGGTGCCGGGGCTGGTGGTGCCGGGCTCGCGTGCGGTGCGCAACGCGGCGGAAGCCGAGGGGCTGGACCGTGTGTTCCAGGCGGCGGGGCTGGCCTGGGGCGAGCCGGGTTGCTCGTCCTGCGTCGGCATGAACGGCGATCTGGTGTTGCCGGGCGAGCGCTGTGCCGCGACATCGAACCGCAATTTCCGTGGTCGGCAGGGGCCTGGGGCACGCACCCATCTGATGTCCCCGGCGATGGTGGCGGCGGCGGCGGTGTCGGGTGCCATTGCCGATGTGCGTCAGATGGCGTCATGACGCCGTTCACCGTGGTGACCGGGCTGGCCTGTGCGCTGGCGCGGGACAATGTCGATACCGATCAGATCATTCCGGCGCGCTTCCTGCGCAAGCCACGCGATATGGCGGCCGGGGGGTATGCGCCGTATTTGTTTCGTGATCTGGCGGAACCGGTGCTGCAACCAGGCTGTGTGGCGCTGCTGTCTGGCGCCAATTTTGGCTGCGGCTCGTCGCGAGAGGGCGCGGTCTACGCGTTGATCGATGCCGGGGTGCGCTGCGCGGTGGCGCGCGGCTTTGGCGATATCTTTGCCGGCAATGCGGCGCGCAACGGGCTGCTGACCGTGGTGCTGGACGAGGTGCCGATGTTGGGCGGGGAGATCACCGTTGATCTGCTGAAATGTGCTGTGACGTTTGCTGACGGCACGCAACGTGGCTTTGCCATCGATCCGGCGCTGCGTCGGGCGTTGCTGGAGGGGATTGACGAAATCGGCCGGACTTTGGCGCTGGGCGATGCCATTGCGCGGTTCAATGCGCGGGATGGGGTGGCGCGTCCGTGGCGGATGCCCGCTCGCTCTGTTGGCACGCTTGATGCTCCGGCGGATGTGACCGCGCGGGGGCCTGGGGATGTCTCGCGGGATGCCGAAGCCTCTGCTAGATTTGATTGAGTAAGGAATGGAGGTCGCGATGGTCGGGTTTGGCGATGGGCTGCATGCGTCGGGCCTGGCTCTGGTGATCGCGATGGCGTTGGGCGGCGGGGCTGCGGCACAGACCGTGGTGAAGGGCGCCACCATCCAGCAGATGATCGGCCTTACGCCCGACGCGATTGCGGCCACCACGCGCGGCATTCGCCCGGCCGGTCCTGCGGCACAGCCGGCGCGGCCATTGTCGATTGATCTGACCGTGCGGTTCGCCACCGGTTCTGCGGCGCTGTCGTCTCAGGCGGTGGAGCAGCTCAATGAGCTGGGTGCGGCGCTGAAATCGGCCCCCGCGGGCTATCGTTTTCGCATAGAGGGCCATACCGACACCACCGGGACGCGTGAGGGCAACATGGCGCTGTCGCAGCGTCGCGCCGAGGCGGTGGTGACGTTCCTGGCGGCACATTTCGGCATCGCGGTGAGCCAGTTGCAGGCGGTGGGCCGCGGGCAGGAGCATCTGCTGGTGGCAACGCCGGATCAGGTGGACGAGCCGGCCAATCGGCGGGTGACGGTGGTCAATCTCGGAGGGTGATGCCGCTTCTCCGTGCTGGAGTGGGTTTTTGTTGAATCGCTGGGATGGCTGAGATATGTACATGATCATGTACAGGGGTGTGATATGAACCATCTCAGCTTCACCGATCTGCGTCAGAACCTCGCGTCCACGATGGACGCTGTGATTGCTGATCGCGTGCCGGTGCTGGTCACGCGGCAGGGCGGCAAGGGCAATGTGGTGATGCTGTCCGAGGCGGAGTTTGCCGGCTGGCAGGAGACGGTGCATCTGCTGCGCAGCCCGGCCAATGCCGCGCGGCTGCGGCGCTCGGTGGCCGATGCTGATGCCGGCCTGGCGGTGGAACAGGCGCTGCATCAGCCCGGGTGAGGGTTCCTTTCACCCCGGATGGCTGGTCGGATTACCGGCACTGGGCGGAGACCGATCCGGAAATTCTGAAGCGGGTCAATGCCTTGATCGAGGATTGCCGGCGCAATCTGGTTCGCGGGCTGGGCAAGCCGGAGCCGTTGAAGGGCGATCTGTCGGGCTGGTGGTCGCGGCGGATCACCGGAGATCATCGGCTGGTGTATCGCATCGAAGGGGCAGGGGCGGAGCAGCGCGTGGTGATCGTGGCCTGTCGGTTCCACTATTGAGGTCAGCTTCCCCGGTAGGTCGAGTAGGCGCCGGGGCTGACCAGCAGCGGCACGTGGTAATGCGTCTCGGGCTCTGAGACGCCGAAACGGATCGGCACCTCGTCGAGGAAGGCGGGGGTGTCCTGGTGCTGGAAATAGGCGCCGACATCGAAACGGAGTTCGTAGGTGCCGATGCGCAGCCTGCCGCGGGGCAGCAGCGGCGCGTCGGTGCGGCCATCATCGTTGGTGACGGCTTCGGCGCGCAGGGTGCGGGTCTCGCCGTCCAGCTCGTACAGGCGGATCGCCATGCCGGCGGCCGGGCGGCCGGTGGCGGCGTTCAGCACATGGGTGGTGAGCCAGCCCTCGGCGGCGTCTGGTGCGTCCAGCAGGCTGTTCAGGCGCAGGCGGGTGATATGGGCGATTTCGCTGAGGGCGATGGCGCGTTCGGATTCGGGCGTGTTGCGCAGCCGGGATTCGAACTGTGCCAGCAGCGAGGGCAGGGTGTGCCGCCGCACGCAGATGATGAAGGGATGGCCGAAACGTTGCCGGTAGGCGGCATTCAGCGCATCGAACCGGGTGGCGAGGTCGCCGCTGGTGCTGTCCAGGCCGAGCGAGGCCTGTTCGCTCGCGGAATGGGCGGCCAAGGTGGCGCGGCGCGCGGCCTCGCCGGCGAGTTCGGGGTGGACGGCGAGGAAACGAAGCTGCGTGTCGGCGTCTGACGTCCGCACCACCTCCATCATCGCCTCATGCAGGGCGGTCAGACTCGCGAAGGGGCGCTGGGCGGCGGCGCGTTCAGCCACCCAGGGGGAATGTTCGAACACCGCGCCAAGTGCTGCGGTGAACTCCGCGACGGTTGCGGTGTTCAGCGCCTCCAGGGTGAGCTTCGGGGCGGTCCAGAAGCCGTTCTGCAAGGCGGCGGCCTCGTCTTCCAGCAGCGGGCCGATCACCTCGACCTGTCGTTGACCGGCGGCGAAGACCTGGCGGCAGGGCAGGTCGAGCGTTGGGTTTTCGTCATGATTGCCGGTCATCGCCTTCAGTGAGGCTTCGGACTGGCCATAGACGACGCGGCCGATGCCGGACCAGTAGATGGCGCCGGCGCACATGGCGCAGGGTTCGGCGGAGACATACATGGTGCAGTCCGCCAGGAAGGCCGGGCGGTAGAGTTTGGAGGCGCGGGTCGCCAGCACGCGCTCGGCATGGGCGGTCATGTCATGGCCGCAGGCGGTGAAGCCGTTGCCTTGTTCCAACAAGATCCGACCGTCGGGTCCGACCAGCACGGCGCCGAACGGATGATCGCCGGCCTGGCGGGCGCGTTCGGCGACGGCGAAGGCGGCGCGCAGATGGGTGAGATCAGTCTCGCGCATGCAGGTCCCGCCAGATGCGATCCACGCGGATCGGGGTGGAATGGAAACGAATGCCGGTGGCGTCGCGAATCGCGTTGGCGAGCGCGGGTGCTACCGGGTTGTAAGGCGCCTCGCTCATCGATTTGGCGCCGAGCGGGCCGGTTGTGTCATGCGTGTCGGCGAACAGCACCTCGGTCGGCGGCACATCGGCGCAGGTCGGGATATGATAGGTGCGAAAGCTCGGCGTGGTCACCTGGCCATGCGGGTCGATCACGAGATCCTCGTAGAGCGCGGCCCCGATCGCCTGGGCGACGCCGCCTTCGACCTGGCCGCGGCATTGCATCGGGTTGACCACCACGCCCGCGTCGCAGGCCTGGACGCTGTGCAGGATGCGCAGCTCGCCGGTGCCGGGGTTCACCGCGACGTGGAAGCCCTGCACGTTGAAGGAGACCGAGCGGTGGCCACCGTTGCAATGGCCGTGGGTTTCGACCGGGACGGCTGTGGTGGTCATGCGCTCGCGCATCGCCTCGGCGGCACGCAGCGTGGCGGTGCCGGCGACGACGGTGCCGGTGGAGCCATAGGCGCCGGTGTCGTGGCCGATGATGTCGGTGCTGGACTGCATCAGTCGGATGCGTGCCGGGGCCACGCCGAGGACATGGGCGGCGATCTGCGCATGCACGGTGCTGGTGCCGTTGCCGAATTCGGCGGTGCCGATGCGCAAGGTGAAATCGCCATCCGCGTCGCGGGTGAGAGTGGCGTCGGCGAAATGACCGTTGGGCGGGATGGTGTCGGCCATCGAAACGGCCATGCCTCGGCCCTCGAGTCAGCCGTCCGGTGCCGGCGTGTCATGCGCGCGGAGGCTGGCTTCGGCGAGATCGAGGCATTGATCGAGCCCGTAGCTGCCGATTTCGACATCCTGTGGCGCGTGCTCGAAGCCGATCATCGGATCATCGGGGCCGATGACGTTGAGCCGGCGGAAGGTGAACGGATCAAAATGCAGCCGACGCGCCAGCTCGTCCATCGCCTGCTCCATGGCGAAGGCGGTCTGGCTGAGGCCGTAGCCGCGGAAGGCGCCGGCGGGGACGGTATGGGTTGCAACCGCCTGCCCGGTGACGCGCTTGTTGGGACAGCGATACAGCGCCACCGTTTCGCTGCACGCATGAAACAGCACGGCGGCGGCGTGGTTGCCATAGGCGCCGGAGTTGGACAGCACATCCATGCCGATCGCGGTCAGCACGCCATCCTTCGTTGCGCCGAGTTTCACGGCGACGCGCATCGGGTGGCGGGTGGTGGTGGCGCTGAATTGTTCGGCGCGGGTGAGTTCGAGCTGCACCGGGGTGTGAAGCCTCAGCGCGGCGAGGGCGACGATGTCCTCGACCAGCATCTCCTGCTTGCCGCCAAAGCCGCCACCGACGCGGCCGGCGGTGACGGTGACGCGGTCTGCGGGGAGATCGAACAGGTCGCACAGCGCGCGCCGGGTGAGGAAGGGCACCTGGGTGCTGGAACGCAGATGCAACGTGCCGGCCTCGTCGGTCCAGCCGATGGCGCAATGGGTTTCAAGCGCGGTGTGGTTGGTGCGCTGGGTCTCGAAAATGGCTTCATAAGTGACGTCGGCGGCGTCCAGGCCTAGCGCGAGATCGCCGATGCCGCCTGCCAGCTCGGCATAGAGGTTGCGCGGCCGGTCCGCATGCACCAGCGGCGCACCGTCTTGCAGCGCCGCCTCGGCATCGAACACCGCGGGCAATATCTCATAGGTGACACGGATCAGCGTGCAGGCATGTTCCGCCGCCGCCACGCTGTCGGCCACCACGGCGGCGACGCGCTGGCCGGCGAAACGGACCACATCGTCGAGCACGCGTGTGTCGAACGGATCATCGGTTGGGATTTCATGGCGCGCGGTGGAGAAGCGTTTCGTTGGCGCGTCGTGATGGGTCAGCACGAGATGCACACCCGGGGCTGATTGCGCTTGCGTGACGTCGATCGCGGTGATGCGGGCATGGGCGTGCGGG
>Ga0114959_10003038_pt1 | contig 13386 bp, 7 predicted proteins | sample C_130625_EF_Meta_FD_87317 | JGI IMG/M metagenome (GOLD analysis project Ga0114959, IMG submission 87317) | Freshwater microbial communities from Lake Croche, Canada to study carbon cycling - C_130625_EF_MetaG | ecosystem: Environmental > Aquatic > Freshwater > Lake | place: Lake Croche, Canada...
AAGAACAAGGCGCTCATTTGGTTGTGCTAGCCCGGGAGAATTCAATTGCTGATATTAATAAGATTCAAGATGGCCAAGCTTTAGCTGGCACGTCTATTCCTTTGGAAGTGTTTGTACATGGTGCTTTGTGTGTTGCTTATTCTGGCCAGTGTTTAACCAGTGAATCCTTGGGGGGTAGGTCTGCAAACCGTGGAGAATGCGCTCAGGCATGCCGCCTGCCCTACGACTTAGTGTCTGATGGCGCACAAGTTGATCTAGGTGATAGACGCTATTTACTTAGTCCACGTGACTTAGCAGGTCTTGAAGTACTTACGGATCTTGTGAAAGCGGGAGTAAGTTCTCTTAAAATTGAGGGACGTCTTAAGTCCCCTGAATATGTTGCTAGTATCACACGAGTTTACAGACGAGAATTGGACCGTGTCATGGGCAATTTAATTGGTGAAATGCCTAAGAGTGAGAAAACACCAATACCAGATCTTGCTACTCAGCGCTATGAACTAGAAATGAGTTTTTCTCGTGGGCTTCAGTCAGGATGGTTTAAAGGAACTGATAATCAGGCTTTAGTGCATGCGCGGTTTGGAACTAAGCGTGGTGTTTATTTAGGTGTAATTACTGCAGTAACTTTAGAATCAATTACTATAAAACTTGAAGCTCCACTTAAATTAGGAGACGGCGTAGTTTTTGATGCAGGAAAACCTGAAGATAAAGAAGAGGGTGGTAGAATTTATGAGATAAAAGTAAAAGGTAGTAAGGGAATGGACCGCTCGGCAATACTTGGACAGGAAGTCAGTCTTCGGTTTGGTCATGGAGACTTGGACTGGAGAAGAATTCAAGTAGGGCAACTACTTTGGAAAACTAACGATCCAGCCTTAGACCGTGAGTTAAGAGCTAGCTTCGCAGAAACCTCGATTCATTTTAGGCGTCCCCTTCATTTTGAAATGCATGGAAGACTTGGAACTCATGCAACCGTTATAGCTCGAGATGATTTAGGGCATAGTGTTCAGATTGACTCAGAAGTCCTTTTAGAAAAAGCAGATAAATTTCCACTTACTGAAGAAAAATTAAGAGATCAATTAGGTCGTCTTGGAGGAACTCCCTTTGAATGTGGCACAGTTGAAAATCATTTAGAAGGTGAAGTAATTTTACCGGTCAGTGAATTAAACCGTCTAAGACGTGAGTGTGTCCTTAGATGTGATGCACTACGTAAAAAACCAAAGCGCTGGCAGATGGTGGATAAATTAGCTGCTCAATTATGGAGAAAACCTGCAGGTGAAGTTCAGGCAAGTACTCAAGAAGTAAATCCTGAATTAATTGCAGTTATTCGTTTACCTGAGCAGTTGCAGGCTGCATGGGATTCGGGAGTTAGAACACTCTACTGTGAATTTGAAAACCCTAAGGCCTATAGAGAAGCAGTTCTTCAGTTTAAGGCTTTACGGCAAAGAGATCAAAGTAAGGATGCAACAATCTGGGTTGCTCCACCACGGGTTTTTAAACCAGGAGAAGAATGGATTTTAAAGCAGGTGAGATCGTGTGACGCAGATGGTTACTTAGTGCGTAATTACAATCACCTAAGTTTTTTTAAAGATGACCGTAAGCGTGGAGATTTTTCACTTAATATAGCTAACCCTCTTGCAGCAGATGTCTTCATGGCTGGATCAAATTTAGAGCGCATTACAGCAAGCTATGATTTAAATCTAGTACAACTTGAGGCGTTACTTAAAACCAGCACGCCTCACTTTTTTGATATCACAATTCATCAGCGTATGCCGATGTTTCATATGGAGCATTGCGTATTTTGCACTTTCTTATCGCAAGGGCATGACTACAAAGACTGTGGCAGACCCTGTGAGAAACATAGGGTTGAATTAAAAGATAGAATGGGTGCATTACTTCCTCTTAAAGCAGATGCGGGATGTCGTAATACCGTATTTAATAATAGGGCTCAAAGTGGTGCAGAATATGTACCTCAATTAATGGCTTTAGGAGCTAGGCACTTCAGAGTTGAATTCGTTAATGAAAGTGCAGATGAAGTAACTCGTACTTTAAAGAGCTATAAGCAGTTACTTAAAGGTGAAATAACAGGCACTGATCTCTGGAAAGAGCTAAAGGTATTAAACCAATTAGGTGTTACGCGTGGCCAAATGGAAACTGCCCCTCGTTTTATTAAACGTAAAGGCGCTTAAGTTAACACGTTTGTTTCTGCTATACGGTCTTTAGCTGCTTGTGGAGTCAAGCGGTACTGTCCTGCCTTTTCTTCATCCAGAAAGAGGGGATGTGATAACCCTAACTTCTTTAAGCGGTAAGCAGCGCTTGTTCTTAAAGTCCCAAAGCCGTACTTTAAACTGCGGCTAAAATTAATGGATGAAGCTTCAGGGAAGTACTTTGTAGGGCAGGAAATTTCTGCAATTTTAAATCCCCACTGATGGCACTGAACAAGCATTTCATTATCAAAGATGAAATCATCGGAATTGGCTAAGAGGGGTAGTGTTTCTAAAACTTTACGTGAAAAAGCGCGGTATCCAGTATGATACTCAGAGAGCTTTTGATTAATTAAAATATTCTGAGTGAGGGTAAGTAAACGATTAGAAACGTATTTATAATAAGGCATCCCTCCTGCGATTGCTCCGTGGCCTAAAATACGAGAACCAATTGCAACATCGTATACTCCAGATGCGACCATGGAAGCTAAGGCTGTAAGAAGCTTGGGTTCATACTGATAATCCGGATGTAGCATGACTGTGATGTCTGCTCCTGAGGCTAGGGCTAGGGCGTAGCAGGTCTTCTGGTTTCCGCCGTAGCCGTGATTTGACTTATGAAACGCGTAGCCAACAGGTAATTGTCTAGTAAGATGCCTTGTTCCGTCTGTACTGCCGTCATCAACGACAAGAATATGGTCAACAACCGAACGATCTAAATCACGGAGCGTTCTCTCTAATGTTTTCTCTGCATTATAAGCGGGTAGAACAACACAGAGTTTTAGACCGTTAATCATGTGAATTACAGTTTTTGGAAACGATATTTTACAAGTGCCTTAAGCCATGTGACTGGGTCTCGCCACATTCTAATTTTTTTACCTTCTGCAAAAGAACGTGAATGATATGTGATTGGAATTTCTATTGGCGTATAGCCTTTTCTCACCAGTTTCATTAACAATTCCCAATCAAAATCGAAACGGTCGCATTCAAAGGTAAGGCCATTTAAGCAGTCCCTTCTAAATACCTTATACATGGTAAAGGGATCCTTAAGCCATATACCTAACGAAATATTAATTAAAAAAGTAAAAGACCAGTGAGCAAGGTTCAGTATCAATCCGCGTATAGGCTGATCTGTAAATTTGCGAATTGCCCATCCACCTTGGCCATGACGTGATCCAAGAACGAATGCTTGGCGTCCTGCAATTATGGGAGCTACTAAAGCATCATAGTCAGCTAAGTCATATTCAAGATCTGCATCTTGGATTAGAATAATATCTCCTGTTGCATGTGAAAGTCCTTCTCTCACGGCATTGCCTTTACCACGTGCTTTATCTTGAAGAATTAATTTTACCCTAGGACTAGTCTGATAGGTAAGTATTATATCACGCGTACCATCCGTAGAATTACTCTCGATAATAATGACCTCGATTCTTAAGCCAGGTATTTCTTTAGCTACGATTGCATCAATTGCCTCTTTTGCCGTCGCTTTCTCATTATAGACGGGGACGATGATCGAGAGACTATTCATTCAATAATGAAGCTTTGAGATGAGTTAAGGTGCCTTCAAGCGGTAATTTCTATACAGATGCTTAGTTCTGGGCCTTCTTTGTTGAATTCTCTGTTTTTTTAAGTGTTCTAGTCTATATGGCTTTAATACCCCAAGTCAGAACAGAGCGTAGTCCATACGGCTTTTGGGCAAAATGTATTTTTGCAGTGGTGTGTGTAGGTATCCTTATTTCAAGAATGCCTGACCGCTTTTTTAACGCTCAATTATATGCGGAGGATGGCTATTTGTATGAACAAGCACTTAGGTATGGGTGGCATTCCTTACTCATGCCTTATGGAGGATACTTACTTACAGCCCAGCGTTTAATTACTTGGTGTGGGGTTATAGTTCCGCCTTTATATGCGCCACTCTTCTTTAATGTAATGGCGCTAGGGGCTGTGTTTCTTGTTGGGATACGACTATCTTCGAGCCGTGTTAACCTCATTTGTAAGCCATGGCTTATTCTAGCCTTAGTTTTATGGCCACATCCGGAAGACATCTTTGTAACAATGGAAAATATGATGTGGGTATTATCTCTCTTACTACTTTTACTTAGTATCACTGAAGATGCAGATACTGGGTTGGCACTACTTGCTGATAGTCTAGTCGTTCTCTTATCGGGGTTAACAGGGGTATATGCTATTTTATTTTCACCTCTTTTTATCTTAAGAGCTATAATGAGGAGAACTCCTGCAAGTTATTTCATCTTATTTTTAGTCATAAGTACCGCCTTAGTTCAGCTCTATTTTGTTATCCATTCACCTAAGCAAGATATTCATGCACCAGTTCCTTGGGGTGATCTTGTTTATATACCTTCTATTATTGGATATAGAGCACTTGCACAGTTGTTTGGTGCTAAAGCCTTACTCGCAGTGGGCTATCACACACTGACTGTGCTAGGTATAGTTGCTGGTATAGGAGTTGGCTATCTAGGGATAGCGCCAGTTAGTTCGAAGCATGAGCGAAACACTAGACTGATTCTTTTACTTGCACTTATGATCACAGGTGCCGCCTCAGTGTTTAGACTTAAGCAATCGCTACCAATGCTCATTTCTCCTGAGGCTTTAGGTCGGTATTTTTTTATTCCTCAGATATGCCTTCTATGGCTTATCGGCTTTGAGTACAGTAAGGGCGGTAGACGTAAAATATTAGCGATGAGTTGTGCTATATTATTTATTTTTACAAGCCTTAGTTTCTTCAAGGTAACTGCACTTAAAGACATGCACTGGAAAATAGAAAGTAAGCGTGTAATACCAGGCACCTATTATGATATCTTAATTAATCCTGAAGGCTGGCACTTTAGGTCCGAGAATTCCGGTCTTTAGTAAAGATAAGGAGTGAGGATGAGCCGAGCAGAAGAAAACAACACACTGCTGAAATCATTAGATTTAGATTAAAGCCCCGTGGTCTGTAGCTAATCGTAATTTCGTGAGCACCTTGATCAACTTCAAGACCTTGGAAAGTGTGGTTAATCCTAAAAACTTTAGCTGGTTTACCGTCGATTTGTGCGTGCGGGTAACCTGGCCAGTAGACTTCATTTAATACAACTAAACCTGAGCGTGGTGCACGTATACTAAAGTGTGTCGAATTTTCTGTCAGGCTGTAGCTAGTTGCTGGTGCAACGATACGGTCTTCAATACTAGTCCTCGTGTAACTTACTAAGTTAGGAGTGGCTCCTAAATCTTTAGGATCCAATGCAGCAAATGGTCTTCCATCTTCATGACTTAGCTTTGCCATCAGGTCTTGGACTGTAGTGTATCCTATTATTTCATCCGTGAAGAAGGCTCTTGGCCATGCGGTTTTACTTTCATAGACGTCTAGATCTCCGACTTGATCTAGTTTAAGAATTGATCCTAAAGCTCCTTGGTCACTGCGAAGATCTAAATAGTAACGCACATTTAAGAAATCAAGGAATGGTTTTGCTTTGGTTAAATTTGGCCGCATGAGGTAAACTCTCCATCCCCACTGTTGGTCTAAGCTAGACGCATGAATCAATTCAGTATAGCGAGGATTAATGAGCGCATCTGGAGCATTGATTGCTTCAACTCCGTAATAGGTGCTCCAACCAGACCACAGGTTTCCTTGAAGACCTATAGAGCGACTAGGAGATGATTTCTGTGCATGTTGAATATATGAGATTGCTTCAGACTTAGCGTGGAAATCAACGCGGTGGGTAGGTTGTACAACATAATCGCTAAATGAGGAATTGGTATACTGGGCAAATCTCCACAGAAGTACCATAATACAAAGGGCTGTGAGTAACCGAGTAAGGCGAGTGAAGTGACCTTTTCTTATTCCCTGGTAAATGACTAGTCCCAAGCCAATAATGGCTCCAAGTGTAGTTATTAAGTATAATTGAACGAACGGGCTTAAGACTTGGTTCGTGTTTCCGGAAACATGAAAGAACGCAAAATATAGACCTAGCAAGGATGCTAGGATTAAACTAGCACTAAAAAGATCGTATTTACCTTCTGTGGTTTTTAAACGGATCGCTGCTGTTGCAAATCCTTTACCTGCGATGATTGATGCTAAAATAATTAAAACGCAGCTAAATGTATTTCCAATATGACCAATATTTTTAAGGAAAGGCGTGTGTTCAATGACTGTGGGTGGGATAATACCAAAAGCTAAAGAGAAAGGAATTATACTGACGCAGGCTAAAGTAAGTGACGTGCGATTAGTAATCTGAGTGCGTAGTGTAGCAAGAAAGTACAAAACTCCTGCGAGAATTAGCAAGTTCGCTGAAGGATATACAAGTTGTTCGCCTTGAAGTAGTGGCCGGTAGAAGGCTTCGTCAAAAAAACCGAGTACTAAGCTTGCAGATATTTGTGCCGCAACCGTGTGATCATACAGTGTGAATGAGGCCTTTAAGGTTTCTAGAAAAGAATACCATAAAGGAGCAGTAAGGCCTAAAAAAAGAATGCCGCTGATTATTAAGAAGCCAATTTTTTTAACACGACTAATGAGTGAATACCGCGATGTTAAAATAACTAAAAATCCACTTAGGTTTAAACATGCAAGAAGCATGTAGGCTTCCTTGACAGTACCACTTGTGATTAGATAAAAATTAGCGAGCGATAGTCCAAGTAGGTTTAAACCTAGGTCTCGGTTTTTTGTAGAGTCATTAAGTTTAAGATAAAAGTAGAGTACCCAAGGTGAGTAACAAAGGCTAAAGAACGCGGGATGATTTAAGCGAAATATAAAAAAGCCTAAGAAGGGGGAACCTATAGTAATTAAGAGGGCTGAATTTAAATGCCTAGTTGTTAGGAATACACAAAGCCCAAGACTAAGACTAAATAATAATTTGGCTAAAACATATTTAAAATCCCAAGCAACGGCAGACCCTTTACAAAGTATGACGATTAAATGCAAGGGATCCCCAAGCATAGACTGGCCCTGGGCTAAGAGAGGTGTGCCGCAGGAATTGTAGCGGCTCCAAACGGGAATTTCAGCGTCTCTTAAGATCGACCGATGTTGCAGTGCTGAAAAGGGAACTTGTTGCCACATGATTGCTCCTATATCAGAGCCTTTCGTATCTTGTGTTTCTGCATATGAGGTATGTGGCAGTGTTGGAAATTCATCATACAGAAGAGGTGTACCGTAATTGGGTGATACAAAACTACGACCTTCAAAGACAATAGGTACAACGCTAAGCAGTGTTGCGACTAAAGCTACTAGGCTAATTGCTTTAAATGGATTGGCTTTAAGCCACTGAGTAAAATTTAAACCTAAAGTCGAAGTACTAAAATAGCAGAGTAAGAGTATAAGTATACCAAGGTAGATCATGAATTATTGCATGTGAGGTGCAGGGTGATAAAATCAGTTAAACCTTATTCTGTTTATAAAGACCTAGCTCATGCAGTAATGCTGGATTGCGTGGTGGATAGGCCAAAGCAAAGTCCTCAGAGTCTAAAGAGAGATTTCTATTGTACGCTGGATCATTGAGTAGCTTATCACCCCAGCGTGATTTAATGGCAGCAATTTCTTTTTGGAAGCGGGTAACTTTTTCTGGTGTATCCTCTGGACCACGTGTGACTGATTCATGATGAATTAATTCAGCGTAAGGCGTATATACGTTCTGATAGCCGAGCGCCTGGACTTTAAGACAAAAGTCTACGTCATTAAAGGCTACGGTTAGTGACTCTTCATCAAAGCCTTTTGCTTTTAAGAATACTTCTTTGCGAATAGCTAAGCATGCTGCAGTTACTGCCGTTAGATTCTGCAAACGATGAGGTCTGTACTGTGGGGTTCCGGGATGCGTTCTTGTGAAACCTTTAAAGGCATGTCCTGCAACACCGCCTAAGCCAGTAATGACTCCTGCGTGTTGAAGTGTCATATTAGGATAGTAAAGCCGTGCTCCTACTGCACCTACTTCAGGGCGTGAGGCATGCGAAACTAATTCATCCAACCAAGTGTTATCTAAGACTTCGATGTCATTATTTAGTAAGCAAAGAATTTCACCTTTAGCTTCTTTAACTGCGAAATTAGTGATCGCAGAATAATTAAAGGGATGAGGATAAGAGATAACGCGAATTCCCTCAGTACTTAATTCTTTGAAGTAAGTAATAGCACCTGGGTCATCTGAATTATTATCAATTAAGAGAATTTCGTAATGCCTATAGTCAGTGCGTGCTAAAAGAGACGATATGCAGACTCTGACTAAATGCTCGGCGTTACGTGTAGGGATAATAATTGAAACTAAAGGAGCTGGAATAGGAAGCAAATAGGTCGGCCTAAAGTGGCCGCCGTTGACTTGTATTATCTCAGCTTTTTTATTTGTGCGTCTAAAATGCTCAAGCAAGGCTTTTTCTGCAGCATCTCTTGTGTAACTTTTCTCTCCTAGATGAAGCGAGGTTGAACCCTCCGCTGCTCTCCAGTGATACAGAACGCGCGAGATGTGCTTAATTTTTGAAGCAGCAAGTGTTTCTGTGACTCTTAATAGAAGATCCCAGTCCTGACTGCCTTCAAAGCCTTTTCTAAATCCAGCGTGGGCTTTCAGTGTCTTTGTTTTATACATGCATAAATGCGATATATAGTTTTGTGCGGTTAATAAATCTGGATTCCAGTCCGGCTTGAAATGGGGATCAAAGCGGTGTCCCTGTTCATCCACTTTATCTTCATCGCTGTAGATGACTTCTGCTTCAGGGTTAATATTTAGCTCTAAAGCAATACAGGATAAGGCAATTGGAGAAAGTAGATCGTCGTGATCAAATAAACAGGTGTATTCGCCTTTAGCTATTTCGAGTGCTGAATTACTGGCTTCAGAAATATGACCATTTTCAGATCTAAAGATGACTGTTATCCTATTATCTTTTGAAGCGATTTCTTCTAAGAAAGGTTTTATTTTAGGATTACTTGATTTGTCATCTGCGATACACAATTGCCAGTGGGTATAGGTCTGGTTTCTTACTGAATCGATTGCTTGGGTAAGCCACTTAAGATCTGTATTATAGACTGGCATTAATACTGAAATCAGTGGGCGATACCGGAGCGCCTCCGAAGCTTTAGTTATTTCTTTTAAGTCAGTATCTGAATAATTATCTTGGGTTCTTACCCAATGCTCGTACGTGCCTTGTGACCTGGCTTGAACTTTAGGATCTAAGGAAACGACTAGGAAAATTTGCCAGGTTCCTGATGTATCCAGAACTTCAAGAGTAACTGCAAAATCTTTTGGCTGTATTTGTGCTTCAATTTTGAAGCCACTTTTTACACAGTGAGGAAATTGAGGGAATGTAGATTGTAGATCTGGCCGATCAAGGCCATAGGTACCAAGATATGTTCGGTCGTCGATTCGTGCACGAATTCCTGAAATAAGAGAATTATTATCGAGTAGGCACCATCCTCTGATCGTGACTATTGGAACATCGCGAGACCAAGACCTTGGTGAATCAATATGGAACTTAGCTTTAATAGGACTTTTTAGTCCTCTAAGCTTAGCCTCAAGAGTTTTGGATTTAGGCTTAATAGGATCAAAGAAAGTTCTTCTCAAAGCACGTAAAGGTGAAGAAACTTTCCAAGAAAGAGAATCTGCGAGTAATTTCACTTCATTATTTTTTGATTCCAGTTCTTGCCTTAGAGGCTTAAGTAAAGATTGAAGCTCATTAATGCGCTCTGCGTCCTCTCTTAATTGCTGGCTTAGTGTCTGGTTCACCAATTGAATTTGTTTCGTACGCGCACTGGCAGCTTCATCGTTGAGAAAGCGTTTTGCTTTTTCTATGAGCTCTTCTCGGCTCTTTGAAGATAACGTATTTTCTTCTAGGCTACGCATGGGCAAGCCTTAGGTTGAATTGTCTTCAGCTGCTTTGGAAGCCAAACCGTATATCAATTGCTCTATTTAGAGCCGTATTCCGTAACTTAACCCAATTTTCATTAGAGTACTGTCCACTTGGGCACGCCTCATACTGGCTGTAATTTCCTGATCTGTTGGAATTTTTCCTAAAGTCCTCTTTCTTAAAAGATTCATTTCAGGAACTCCTGTGTGATCAATCAGAGATTGGCTCTTCTGCTGGGTATGGATCCGAAATAGACCTAAGAAATAGGGGAGTCGTTTAATATTGGCGCCGGTATCTTGGAAGCGGATCAAAAGATCCCAGTCTAGGGCAAATTGAAAGCGAACGTCTATACCACCGACTCTATCCCAAATGCGCTTTCTCCAAAATAACGTTTCTTGGGGGATTAAATCATGAAGACTAAGGTTGTCGCATCTTTGCCTTGGAGTGATCCATTGTCCAACTTCTAAACCTGCTTCGTTAATTAAAATGCGGTGGCCGTATATTGCATCTACTTCAGAATTTTTAGCAAAATACTCTGCTACGAAGCGAAGGACTCCTGGCATGAGTAGATCATCCGAATTAAGATAGGCCATTATATCATCAGGTTCGGCCTTCATATGTCTAAAGCCCTTCATGATCGCATCTGCTTGGCCTGAATCTTTAGCGCTTTCGAAATGACTGAGCTTATCTTTATATTTCTCAATAATGGCTATACTTCCATCACTTGAAGCTCCGTCTTGGATAATGTAATCTAAACGAACGCCTGTTTGGGAAAGTACACTCTTTATTGTGGCTTCGAGAAAGTGCGCTTGGTTAAAAGAAGGCGTTACAACTGTAACTTTAGGTAGTGCCTGACTTGAGCGATAAGACTTTGGGAATTTTTCTTTATGGTATTCCTTAGGTGCGTACTGAGAATTTAGTCTTAATGGTGGCTCTCCATGGGTAGCTTCAAACTGAGCATATAAATAACCTAATTCTGCATTACTTAATGCGTTTAAAGTGGGGGTATTCCCGAAAAGTGCATTTAAATAAAACCACGCTCTAAGTAAAGGAAAGCGAAGCCTGCGGGCTAAGGATGTTGTTAGGGTAAGTGTTTCAAAACGTATCCAGTCACAGTCGTCTCGTTTTGCTTCAAGGTGAACTGTGGATTTTCCTGCTGGAAGAGTAAGACAGAGTTGAAATCCAGATTGCTCAGTGGATGCTGGTGTTTTGTAGTAGGCTAAAACATCAGGGCGTGTGATCCCAATGCTTGCCGTATGAGTATGCGACCCAATCCTAACACGAATTCCTGTAATCTTTCGACCAGTGACGTCAAAGCACCAGCCTTTGATTGATAAGGCAGCACTTTCTGCGGCTTCTGGTCTAGGTTCATCTAGCCAGAAACGGAGTTCTGATGCTGGAGTTGACGGCATTTAAAACGTATGAAAAGAAGAAGGCTTATAGCTTGAAGCCTGCTTCCTTGGCGTCTTTTGAGAACATACATACGGTATCTAGTGATACAGCTCCTAAGTCCATACCAAGCATCTTGGCTGCTTTACCTAAGATATCGTGTGGAACAGTGATGATCGCACAGCCGCATTCTTGCGCTTGGAAGATATTAAGCACTTCACGCGTACTAGCCCAGAGAAGCTCTGCCTTAGGCTGATGCTTGATCAGGCTTAAGTACTTTTTCATCATTGGCATAGGGTCAACGCCTGTATCTGCAATACGACCAGCAAAAACTGAAACAACAGATGGGACTGCAGGATTCAGTGCTTCAGCAACTCCACGTACTTGTTCCTCAGTGAAAAGAGCTGTTACGTTGAGTTTAACGCCTTGCTGTGCTAATTCTTTGATAAGAGGCAGTGAGGATTCACCGCGGGAATTAGTGATTGGAATCTTTGTATACACGTTACTTGCAAGAGTAGAAATCTTTAGCGCTTGGCGCTTCATTTCTGGAAATTCATCTGTGAAGACTTCTAAGGAAATTGGCTTAGCTGTAACGGTCTGAAGGATGTCCTTAGCGAAAGCCTCGTAATCATGAATCCCAGCCTTTTTCATCAAAGTAGGGTTTGTAGTTAAGCCTTTGATGTAGGGCTTAGCGTAAAGTTCTAGAATTCCTGCTTTATCTGCTCCGTCTGCATAAAGCTGTATGGTAAGGTCGTTTAAGGATTTCATTGGATTTGTTGTTTAATCATCAGATTGATGACTTTAGGGGTGCACGGCAATGCAAACTACCTTTGTTTTCTTTGATATAAATTAAAGAAAAATTCAGGTATTTACCCGAATTGTGAATCCTAAATATAAGTTTAGGTTGGGCTTAAGTATTAACCCAGCTCAGAGTCTAGCTGCTCATCATTTTGAACTCAGTTTACGCCTAAAGTACCGTAACGGAGCCGTGATTTTCCAAGAAAACGAATTCTCCATGGCTAAAATTTTACGTTTTTTAGATTCTACTTCAGCTTCAGTAGCGGCTACTTGAGCTATTAGTTCATTTTTGCGCTGCTGGGCGAATTCTTTGAACTGAGTTAACAAGAGATTAGATTCTTCGATCTGTTTAAGACTCTGATCATGCGATACAGTTTTCAGATGTAGTCTTTGGCTTATCTCGTTAATCTGTATTTCAAGATTAGTAATGTGCTTTTGCCTTGCTTGCGACTGGACTTCAAGGCCTTCGGTATGTTGTTTGAAATTAGCGAGATGGACTTCTAAGTTCTTTACGTGATCAGCTGAAAGAGCTGCATCCTTTTTTAAACGCTCCAGACTTTCAGCGCTGAATTCTAAATCACTTACTAGGTCTATAACTAGATCGGATAAGGCTTTAGCTTCTTCCTCACGTGGTGTGTTGCGACTACCTTCAGCTAAATGAAGAGAAGCTAAATTAATGTCATTTGCATTCATTTGAAGATGGGTCGTCTTGGACGTATCTGAGGTTTGAGTAAGAACAGATTTATAAAATAAAATTAAAGCTTCAGTGATTGGCCTAAGATCGAAATGGTTATGCGCAAACAAAGCGGCGTTGACGGATAGTGTTTCGGAAAGCTTTGGATCTTTAAACAGCTTTAAACAAAGAGATGCTATTTCATCTGGGGTTCCTTCCTTGAGGAGCAGTGCGTCAACCCCGTCTTTAACTACTAGGCCAATATTTGATTTTGGAAGAATTACAGGGCGACCACTGCTAAAAAATTCCGGTAACTTCGAGGGGAGTCTATAGTCGTTAAACGGTCCTGTTTTACCTGGCTGAATTAAAACATCTGCAAGGGCTAAAAGAGAGGGGAGTTTTTCTTTTTCAATAAAGCCTAAGTCTATTACATGCTGACTTAAGGAGTTGGGTAGAGATTCTATGAAACGCTCTAAGGTAAACCCTGTGCGAATAAGTTTAGTAGGTGTACCA
>Ga0114959_10003039_pt1 | contig 13381 bp, 17 predicted proteins | sample C_130625_EF_Meta_FD_87317 | JGI IMG/M metagenome (GOLD analysis project Ga0114959, IMG submission 87317) | Freshwater microbial communities from Lake Croche, Canada to study carbon cycling - C_130625_EF_MetaG | ecosystem: Environmental > Aquatic > Freshwater > Lake | place: Lake Croche, Canada...
GATGAGATTCTGAAGGCCGGTGGTACCGTCGTTGCTCACGATCCGATCGCGGCCGAGCTCGTAGCCGAGCACTTCCCGCAGGTGGATTACAAGGACAGCGTCTACGAGGTTAGCCACGGAGCGGACGCTCTGGTACTGGTGACCGAGTGGAACGAGTACCGCCACCTTGACCTCCAGCGTCTTGCCGCTCCGATGAAGAGCGCCCTTCTTTTCGACGGTCGCCGTTGCTACAAGAAAGAAGTCGCCGAAGCAGCCGGATTCGAATACTTCACCATCGGTAGCCGGTAGCTTCGGATAGCCCAATAACCGAAAAGGAGATCTCCCGCAATCTAGGAGATCCCCTCTTTCATGGCCTAAGCCGATCTACCTTTTGTAGATATCGGCGTTTACCTCCCGAAACATGCTAATCATCGGATTGTACGGAGTGTCCGTAACATCGCACAACCCCCAGTTACAATTCTCTCCGGTCCAAGAGTTTCCGGTCACCGGGTCATCATAGAGCTTGTAAAAATGCGCGCCCACAACGTTTTTGTTGGCCAGGGCTTGTCGAAACACATCTTCAGCAAACCCTGCACGATCATCTTGGGTTTCCAGAACTTCATCCGTATTCCCAATCGCGAAGTTATTACCCGTGGCGGTTGAAGTGCCAAATTCGCTGAGATATACGGGGAAGTCATAGTTGTCCAGGATCGCAAAGTCTTGAGCCAAGGAACGGTCATATCGGTGGAAACTAATGGCATCAACGTACGGAATCATGCCATCCACAACGTCTTTACTCAAAGTCCCCAGCTTCGCTCCCAGATACATATGGTTCACATCGTACTTACGAATCGACGCCTTCCAAACGCAACAGTATATATTCACGAACTTCTTTACGAAATCCTTCATGTCCGCCATAAAGAGATCGGTTTGCACTGTGACCGAAATAGGGCGCTGCAAATCCAGAGCAAAGTTACAAAATGGATGCAACCACATACAGTGTTTTAAATCCGTACGGGATTGTCAGTAGAGTTTTCTCCAAGGGTAAACTGCAATTCGATACTGTCGTAATCCGCAGCGATAACTCCGACAGCTTCCATGACCATCGAGTCTGCTTCCAGTCCCAAGGCTCTGAATTGCTCGACCAACAGACAAAATTTGTTGATACCGGAAAGCGCGGAAAGATTGCGGTTACATTTATCAAGACAAGCTATAACGGAGCATCGCGGCTAGCAGCCTACACTTACCAAGGTCCTAGCGGTTTTACTTCCGAACCCTTGAAGCTCATTTTTGATATGTTTCGAGGTGAGCTGACTTCAGGCAAAGTTCAAACTGGAACCTTCTACCGATTCGTTGCGTTAAACCCGGGTTCATCCCAGGAGGATCTAACGAAATTCATCGGGCAATTTGTCGACGCGTGCGCTGCTGCCTCTGATAGGCAAATGAGACTTATTAGGATTACCGTCACGCCAGTTCGCATTGACGACGTGAAATTGATCTTAGGATAGAATCATACTTATTCCCAGGATGATTATGACTAGACACCTCAAATCCTGGGATCAGTACTTCCGATGGCAGCGGGAGCTTGTACGATGATGAGTCGCTGGCAGCATACGGTTGCCCTTATTCGATCTGACTTCAATCGATATAAAACTAAGGACACGCGCGGCGGATTCATGACATGGGCTAAGAACCCTGCATTTACGCCCATTGCCGTTTACCGCATCGTGCACTACTTGGGTGGCTCTTCTTCACCAATTCTTCGAAAATTATGGAGTCTTCCCATTATCTTGCTATCTCGACGCATGGAGACGAAGTATGGAATACGCATACCGCCAAGACTCGACATTGGCCCTGGATTCGCTATCTGGCATTGCGGATTGACCGTGCTTCATCGCGAAGCTAAGATCGGCACAAATTGTAATATCAGGCAAGGGACGACAATCGGTTCGGCCGGTAGAGGGTCCAAGCGCGGAGCCCCGATCATCGGCAATCGTGTCGACATCGGCGTGAACGCCGTCGTAATTGGAAAAATCACAATAGGAGACGATGCTCTTATCGGTGCCGGAGCAATCATCCGCCAGGATGTTCCTGCCAGGGCAGTGGTTGTTGGCGACCCTCAAAGAATCGTCTCGTATCGAGGTAGCTTCGACTACGTAAAGTACCCTGGAATGGAATCCGATCCCGAGCGATCAGCCAGCTTAGCGCTTGCTCACGCGGGACTCCAGAAACCTGAGTAAAGGGCTCTACATGCAGCCATTGCGTTATAGATTGTAAATCGTCATCCAAGCACTATTTACTTTTGCCGGGTTCAGAATTCCTGAGGCCACACACCATCCTTTAGATGGCGCTGCCTCAGCTGACCCACTATGTAAGCCAAGTTGCTAATAGTTGCATACATGCGGTCATATCGGCAGTTTACATACCCCAGTACAATTTAATCGCGACAAGTTATTTAATCAAGGTATGAATTTGTTAGCGACAAATTCAGCACTTTTTCCGTATCGCAGGCTGATATACTACAGGCGCCGATGGAGAAACCTCGTATTGCTCTTTTTATGCAGGATTTTTTCGGAGGCGGTGCGAAGCGGGTCATGGTAAGTTTGGCCAATGGGCTAGCGGAACTTGGCGTGAGCGTAGATTTGGTTGTGTGCCGGATGGACGGTCCCAATGGGGCAGCGGTGGCACCGTCGGTTAATATAGTGGATCTCGGCTGCCCGGTGGTCATGAAATCGCTTCCGGCGTTTGTTAAATATTGTCAATCGGCCAAGCCAGTTGCTATCTTGAGCGCGTTGCAACAACCAAATACTATTGCATGTTGGGCGCGCCACAAAACTGGGATCCGCGCTGTTGTGGCCATTCATACGAATCTGTCAAGTGATGTCGCGAACGCAAAGACTCTGAGACTTAAGATAATGCCCTGGTTTGTGCGGGCATTTTTCAAGTGTGCCGATGCCATTGTTGCTGTAAGTCATGGGGTTGCAGATGACTTTTGCAAATTGGGTTGGATCGGTCGAGATCGTGTTCAGGTCATTGTAAACCCAGTGATATTCCCAGATTTGCCAGTGCGAGCAAATGAAGAGCCGGAACATCCGTGGGTCAATGAAAGCATTCCGGTAATAACGGGAATCGGTCGTCTCACCATTCAGAAGGATTTTGAGAACCTGATTCGTGCATTCAAGATCGTAAAATCCACCCATGAGGCCCGACTACTCATCTTGGGTGAGGGCCAGGATCGCAAACAACTGGAATCTTTGATAAAGGAACTCAACCTTGAGCAAAACGTGTCGCTACCAGGTTTTGTCAAGAATCCGTACGCGATCTTGTCCCGATCGGCAGCGTTCGTATTGTAGTCTCGCTGGGAGGGTCTACCAACGGTGTTGATCGAAGCCCTTGCCTGTAATGTGCCTGTTGTCGCAACCAACTGTCCCAGCGGCCCTGAAGAGATCTTAGACGGCGGTAAATTTGGTGCCCTTGTTCCCACAATGGATCACCAGTCACTCGCAAAAGCAATTATCCATACGTTGGAAAATCGCCGGCCTGCTGAGCCTGAAAGTTGGAAACCGTATGTTGCCGCCACGGTTTGCAAGCAATATCGCAAAATCCTGTTAGAACCCGACGGTGGAGTCGAGAATTGATCTCGCCTACCGTCGATTTGCCCGGACTGCAGTTCGGCGAATTTTATGAATTTGGCTACTTATCGCAAATTTCGCATACAAATCATTTCAAAAATACGCAGCGTGCCGGGACCAATCGTATCCTCAACGCGGAGAGAACGAATCGTACCGTCTCCTATCCAGAATATTTTTCGTTCCCATTCGACGAATTCATCTTCGGTATGAAATGCCACCTTGATCCTGCGCGCGGCGTGATAGCTGCGTAATCCTCCCTTGATAATTACTTCCATGTTGATTATTCCGATAAACCACTCGCTCTCGTCAAATCTGTCCGCTGGAGACAATGTCTGCGGGTATAGTCGCCGCAAGCTAAAGCAAAACGTCGTTGCCGATTTCGGCGATGCCGTCAGGAGCACTATATAATGCGAGTAGTAGTTACCGGCGGTGCCGGATTTGTTGGTTCGTTATTGGTCCCCACGCTGCTAGAGCAGGGGCATTCCGTGCTGGTCGTCGATGATTTTTTTGCCGGAAAGGAAGAGTACGTCCCGACGACCGGTGACATCAAGTTTGTGAAAGGCGACATCCGCGAAGACAGCGAATGGGTGGACGCTTGGAAAGCCTTCGATCCTGAGTGGGTGGTCAACTTAGCTGCGGTCCACTATATCCCCTACTGCCACAAGAATTGGCAGCATACGATTGATTGTCAATGTCGGCGGGTTTAACCGAGTGCTGGAGCTTTCGAAGAACGCTAAGGGCGTTGTAGCCGCCTCGAGCGCCGCGGTTTACGGCCCGAACGACGATCCTCACTAGGAGACCGAACCGATGCAGCCAACCGACATCTACGGCCTCACCAAGAAGATCAACGAGGACCAAATGGAAGTCTGGTCTCGATGGAACAAGGTGCCGGTACGGGCGATGCGGTTCTTCAACATCTACGGTCCGCGCGAAACTAACCCTCACCTCATCCCGGAAATCTTAATGCAAGCCGAAACTCGGGATGACATTCAGTTGGGCAACCTCGAAACCAAGCGAGATTTCACTTTCGTCGGAGATATCGTTTCGGGCGTTTTGGCAATTTTGAACAACCTGGACCCGGCCGTTCCGTACGATTACTACAACATCGGATCCGGATATGAGTACAACGCACGGGAGGTAACCGAAGCGTTGGGAGCCGCTATGGGCCGAAAACTCACCGCCGTGTCGGTACCTGAGCGTTACCGACCATCGGACCGGATGCACCTGTGCGCCAACAATGCGAAGCTGCAGACCCTGGGTTGGAAAGCGGAGTACGACCTAGAGCGAGGCGTCGCGGAATTGGCGGCGTGGCTGAAGAGTTCCTAATCCAAAGATGAGGATTGTCATTGTCACCGAACTGTACTCGCCAAGTGTTGGCGGGCAGGAAATTCGTTACCAAGAGATTGCTCCTCACCTGATTGCGGCGAGGCACACCGTTGAAGTTGTGACGATCGACCACAAGGGCGGCCTACCCACCGATGAGGTGATGGATGGAGTCCGAGTACGACGGTTGGTGGCGGACCCCAACTACAAATCGGGCAAGTTCGGCCGCCGAATTCCGACGGTGATCAAGTTCACCCAGGCGGTTCTTGCGGATGCCTCTATTCGCAACGCCGATATTCTCATCGCCAATCAATGGCCGGTGTTGCCCGGGATTTTTGGCCGCCGGCTCTCCAAGAACACCATCGTCGATATCTGCGAATTTCGCAGCGGCAAGATGTGGGATTTTCTGGAGCTAAAGATGATGCGTGGAAGTCACCAGGTCAGCACGGTGAGTTCGGCCCTGGCAAAGAAAGCCGCCGAACGCATTCCCGGCCTAAAGGTGACTTGTCTACCGTCCGGCATCAACGTCGCGGACTATCAGAACTTAGGTCGCGACCATTTCATCTTCTTCGGTCGCCTCGCCGAGCACAAGCACCCGGAAATCGCCATTCAGGCGACCTTGGCCTACAACGAAAAGTACGGGGCCGATAAAAAGGTCGTCATTGCCGGCGGTGGCCCAATGCTGGAAGGCCTGCGCGCCGAGTATGCCAACCATCCCAACGTTCATCTGGCGGGGTTTATCAGCGACGAGCAAAAGATGGATCTGCTAGCGCGGTCCGAGCTCTTGTTGCTCCCATCCATCCGAGAGGGTTTTCCACGCGTAATCGCGGAGTGCATGGCCTGTGGAACGCCGACGGTGACGACCGACGCCGTGGATAACGGCTCCAAGGACATCGTGGCGGAATACAACTGCGGCGTCGCGGTTCCGTTGGGCCTCGATAACTTTGTTGAGGGCATCCACGCCGCTCTACAAAACTACGATCAGTTCAGTACAAACGCTGTGAAAGGTGCTCCCGAGATGGATTGGGATCTGATCGCGAAGCAAGTAATCTCGCTTGCTTAGCAAGCGAGATTACTTGGCGCCTTCGCGCTTAACGATGGTGACCAACGTCATTACGAGGATTTTGATGTCGTTGCGGACGCTTGCGGTGCGATAGTACTGCTCATCAAGCTCAATGCGCTCCTCGTACGAAGTTTCCGATCGGCCCGAGCACTGCCATAGTCCGGCACACCCTGGCTTCATTCGAAGATATAACTCCTGGCGATCTCCATACATCGATAGCTCTTTCTCGACGATTGGTCGCGGTCCAACTACGCTCATATCGCCCTTGAGAACGTTCCAAACTGGGAAGCTCGTCCAAACTGGTTTTGCGAATAAATCCTCCCACTTTGGTGATACGTTGGTCGGGATCGAGCTTGAAGTTCTTTTGAAATTCGGCCCAAAGCACGGGATCTTTTCGCAGAACCTCTTCTGCATTTTTCACCATGCTGCGGAACTTATACATGTGAAAAATCTCGCCGCCTTCCCCGATTCGTCGCTGCTTAAAAATCACCGGGAAACCGTCTTTGCTCGCCACCAAAAGCGCGATTAACAACATCAGCGGCCCAAAAATGATCAGCGAAACGGTACTGGCGAGGATGTCAATCAGTCGCTTCCAAAATCGATAGCTCTGGTATCCATACCGCCCCCGCGGCGCCAAATTTGCCGCGAATCGTGGAAGGTTGTTTGGCGTGGATGGAGTCGGAGTTTCCGGGGGCGACGATTCTAACATTTGTTCTACTCAACCGTGACAGATTTGGCCAGGTTTCTCGGCTGATCGATGGAACAACCCTTCAACCGCGCCAAATGGTAGGCCAGCAACTGCATGGGAATGACACTTAACAATGCATTCAAAAAGTCGAATCTTGAGGGCGAGAACGTCAGTGTTAGATCCGCCGCTTTCGCGATGGTGCCTGTAGAGTCGCAAGTGATGCCTAATACGGTACCCGCTCGAGCCTGCACTTCTTTCATGTTTGAAATAACTTTGTCAAGTGTGAACGGCTCCGTTGCGCCAAAGACCGAAACAACGCCTTGCTCAACCAATGCCAATGGGCCATGTTTCATTTCTCCCGCCGGAGACTCCTGGGTCGGGATGTACGCGACTTCCTTTAGCTTCAACGCGCCTTCGTACCCCACATAGGCATCGGCCCCGCGCCCAAGGAAGAAGCACAGCGGCATTTCCACCAACTGTTCCGCAATGGCAATCACCTCATCTTCTAGTTCTAGAACCTTGGTGGCGAGTTCGGGTAACTCGCGCAACGCTTTGGCCCATTCTTCTACCCGCAGGCCAGGAGTTTCCTGAACCTGGGCGATGTGCAGGGCTAGCAACGAGAGGACGATCACTTGCGCGGTATAAGCCTTCGTGCTCGCGACGGAGATTTCGGGGCCAGCCTGAGTTGCAATCGTTCGATCGCACTCACGGGCAATACTCGATCCGACGACATTGACGATGCCGAGGGTGCGGATGCGATTCTTCTTACAGAGTTTCAGCGCGGCCAATGTATCCGCCGTCTCACCACTTTGCGAAACAAAGATGGCGAGCGATTTTTGCGATAAAACCGGATCACCGTAGCGAAATTCACTGGCGTAGTAGACGTCGGTTGGGAGTCGAAGGAGCTTTTCGAACAGATGCTTGCCCATCAAGCCGGCGTGGTAGGCGGTGCCGCAGGCAATGATGTTCACCCGGTCTATTTCGGCCCAAACATTGTCACTAAACGTGCCTTCCAGCCGAACGCCGTCTTCTGGCGTAATCCGGCCGGCTAGACACTGCCGAATGACCTGAGGCTGTTCGTGAATCTCCTTCCGCATAAAGTGGTCATATCCACCACGCTCGGCCGACTCTACATCCCAGTCGATGTGCTTGGTAACGATAGGAAGTTCTCTCCCATCGGCATCGACCAGTCGCACGCGATCGCGCTTTAACTCCACCAAGTGCCCTTCCTCAAGGGCAACGACCTCACGGGTATAGGGCAATAGGGCGGGAATGTCACTCGCTAGCAGATTCTCTCCCACTCCAACCCCCACCACCAGCGGCGAAGCCTGGCGAACCGCGACAATCGTTTCGGGTTCGCGATTGGAAATGATCACCAGCGCGTAGGCGCCGCGGAACCGCTTAACGGCTCGCCGAACGGCTTCCAGCAATGAACTGCCTTGAGCGTATTCCAGCCCGATCACATGGGCCGCAATTTCGGTGTCGGTTTGGCTGCGGAACGTGTGGCCCTTCGCCACCAATTCATCGCGCAATTCTAAGTAGTTTTCGATGATTCCGTTGTGGAGCACGGCGATCGTCTGATCAAAATCAAAGTGCGGATGGGCGTTTGCGTCGGTTGGGCCGCCGTGAGTCGCCCACCGGGAATGACCGATCGCACAGGTGGCCGCCAATGGGTGAGCGTCTAACTCCCCGCGAAGGTTGTTGAGCGTGCCCGCTTTCTTGACAACGCGGATTGCATCTGGAGACTGAATCGCAATACCAGCGCTGTCGTATCCCCGGTATTCAAGCCGCCTCAGCTGGTCATATGCAACCTCAACCGCATTCTGAGGCCCGACATAACCGGCAATTCCGCACATATCCATGATTATAGCGCGCCAGATAGACGACCCACTATTGGCTGCGCAAATCCAGAATCGAAATTTCCGGGCGGCAAAACGCTCGAACCGCTGGGCCCGAGGTACCAATTCCCCGGCTCACGTACATTAGCTTCTCGGCAATTTCGAAGGTTCCGCCGACGAAGTTTCGACCGCCTTTGGGTAGGTGCATCGGAAATCCGCCGGGCAGACAGATTTGCCCTCCGTGCGTATGTCCACATAGGGTTAGGCTCGCGTTTTGAACCAGTCCCTCGGCGTAGTCTGGCTCATGAAATAGCAAGACGACATTTGATTGCCCACGAAACGCCGGGACCATTTCCAGGTTCGGAAATCCGGTAATTCCGTCGTCGATACCCACCAGCGTGAGGCCGGCTAGAGTTGTCGCTTCGTTGACCAGAAGGGGCATCCCGGCGTCACGCATCATTTCGGCAATCTGAGAACGGGCGTCCAGGTCGTGATTACCAAATACTCCTCTGACGGGGCACTTCAGCGCCGCCAGGTCCGATAGACAGGAACTCATCCAATCTGGCTTCCATCGGAGAGCAGAGCTGATGTAGTCGCCTCCCAACAAGACGAGATCCGGTTTATGACTCCGCGCCTGGTCGATTGCTTCACGAGTTCGTCGCTCGGCACGCTCGCTGCTCAAGTGCCAATCCGTCAGGAATGCGATCCGTAAGTTTCCGATAGTCCAATTCGGCAATCGCAGTTGGCGATGCTCTACTTGCAGTCGATCAGCCTCGCTGCGGGCTTGATCGATGCCAACCAAAAGCGAAATCCCGGCCGCCGTCATCAACGCACGCCGAGTCATTGTTCGGCGCCGCTTTTGACGCAAATCCATTGGCGGCTTACCCTCTATGGCCTACCTCCGGGTGCTTTGATTCGGCAATGGTACTGGTATCCTTGGGGCATGATCTTGGTCGTGGGTGGGGCAGGCTATATCGGTTCCCACATGGTTTCCCTGTTGCGCGAGGCCGGTGAGCCACACGTGGTTTTCGACAATTTGGAAAAGGGCCACGCTGCCGCCGTTCAGGAAAGCCAACTTGTTGTGGGCGATTTGCGTTCCAAAGCCGATCTAGAATCGGTCTTTAAGACCTATCCTGAGATCGACGTCGTGATGCACTTCGCGGCCTACACGTACGTGGGCGAAAGTGTAACCGAGCCTTCGAAGTATTGGGACAATAACACCGCAGGAGTGCTCACGCTTCTGGACACCATGCGCGAATTCGGTGTCAGCAAGTTTGTGTTTTCAAGCACATGTGCCACGTTCGGTGATCCGCAGTATTTGCCGCTTGATGAGAAGCATCCGCAAAACCCGATCAACCCCTATGGTCAGACCAAGCTGGCGGTAGAACGCATCCTGGCTGACTACGATCGGGCTTACGGCCTAAAGTCGGTTGTCCTTCGTTACTTCAACGCCGCGGGAGCTGAACCCGACGGCAGCCTGGGCGAGGATCATCGGCCCGAGGCCCACCTCATTCCCTTGGCAATCTACGCCGCCCAGGGTAAGACGCCGGCCCTAAAGGTGTTCGGAAGCGATTATGACACTCCCGATGGCACCTGCGTTCGGGATTATATTCACATTTTGGATTTGGCGACCGCGCACGAACTTGCCGTAAAGTCACTCCGTTCGGGTGGGGATTCGGCATCCTATAACTTGGCAAACGGTCAAGGTTTTAGCGTCAAAGAAGTGATCGATGTCGTTTCTCAGGTCACTGGCTCACCGGTGCCGTTCGAAATGGCCGATCGTCGCCCGGGTGATCCCCCGCGGCTCGTTGGCACCAGCGAAAAGATTCGACAAGAACTCGGCTGGGAACCTCAGTATGCCGATCTAGAAACCATCGTTACCCACGCGTGGAACTGGCACCGCCAGCACCCCGTTGGCTTTTCTGATTGATCGCAGTCGATCAATTAATTTATCATGCAAAACGAAATTCCTTACATTAGCATGGACATCATCAAGGTGCCCGGATTTTTATCCGCGTTCAGGGTGATGATCTTTGTGTTGTGTCTCATCAGTTTCAAAGTCAATCGCCGCCTCACTTGGGGCCGGTGGTTCAGCGTCCTGTTTTATCTGGGAGCGGTTTTTGTTGCCAGCCGTTTCTTCTTCCGCCTGGTCGGTTTTGGGCCTGGCAAGGACGAAAGCACGGTTTACAATGCCGCCCCATTCTCCACGACCATGATCGTTGCGCACTACGTTGCGTTCTTAGCCCCCATCGTGCTGATCATCATCCAGTTTGGACTCGATTTTCCGCTACGCGAAGCCGCCGCGCGCATGAAAGCGGAAGATTCGTAGTTTGCGCGTTGCGGTTTTGGGGGCAGGGGGAATGTTGGGCCAGGCGGTGGTTACCGCTTTGGCCCAGCGTAGCCAGGCGATTGAGGTCTTGGCATTCATGCGCAAAGATTTCGACATCACGAACCCCGAACATCACGCCGAGTGGATCCTAAATCGGTCCGGCCAAATCGATGTGGTGATCAACTGTAGCGCCTACACTGCGGTCGATCGTGCGGAGTCGGAGCGACAGATGGCGTTTGAAGTCAATGGACTCGGCGTTGGTTATCTCGCCGCTACGATCCAGAGCATTGGGGCACGGCTCCTTCATGTCTCCACCGATTTCGTATTTGACGGACGGTCTGGGCATCCCTACCAAGAGGATGATGCGGTGTCGCCCATCGGTGCCTACGGAGCCTCGAAGCTGCACGGGGAAGAAGCCTTGGCAGGCATTGGGCTTGCCACGGTGGTGCGGACAAGTTGGCTGTTTGGCCCGGACGGCGCGTGTTTCCCGCGATCAATCATCAACGCCTACCGCGCCAGAAAATCGCTCAAGGTTGTCGCGGATCAAATTGGCACGCCAACCTATGCCCCGTTTCTTGCCGAAATGTTGGTTCGGATTGCGGAAAGCAATCTCCCGGGGGGAACGTACCACGCGGCGGGACCCGAGATTTGTTCCTGGCACAGCTTCGCGACGAAGGCGGTGTCGGCCGCTGGCGGGCTCATTTCAGACGTTCGCGCATGCCGTACCGAGGATTACCCCACCCCCACGGCTCGACCGGCATATAGCGCTCTCGACTGCTCAAAGTTGGTCCGCGCCGGCTGCTATTTCCATCCAACTTTGAACGAATCGCTTCCCGCCTTTGTTGAGACACTTGGATAACCGGCGAGCACGCATGCCCCCCATTCTCAAGCTACTCCGCCCCAAACAGTGGACCAAAGGTCTGCTTGTCTTTGCGGCCCTTCTGTTCAGCAACGGATTCCGAAATCAGGTGCTGGCCGAACGAGCAGTTTTGGCATTCGTCGCGATCTCCCTTCTCAGCTCCGCGGTTTACGTTTTCAATGACCTCCGCGATACTGCTAGCGACCGGTTGCACCCGAAAAAGCGGTTCCGCCCCATCGCCGCGGGTCAGGTTTCGCAACCGGCCGCAATCACCGCCGGACTCGCTTGTTTGCTTCTTGGGCTGACTGCCGCCGCGATCCTTGGCCCATCCTCGCTACTGATTGTCGGCATCTATCTTGCGGTTCAAGTTGGCTACAATCTCGGACTCAAACGAGTCCCCGTTGCCGATGTGCACCTGCTCGCATCGGGCTTCGTACTTAGAGCCGTGCTGGGGGCGGTGGCCATTTCGGCTGTGATCAGCCCCTGGCTGCTGTTTTGCACCGGTGCCCTGAGCTTGATGATGGGGTTCGGTAAACGTCGGCAGGAGTTTTTGATGATGGGCGAAGATCGTGGGCAAACCCGCCATTCACTTACGGGCTACACCCAACAATCACTGGACGCGATGTTCATCGCCACCGCCGCGATGGCCGCGATCGGCTTCGGCATCTACAGTATCGATTCCGATACGGCCCATCAACATCCTCAGCTAGTGGGGACGAGCATTTGGGTGGTTTACGGCATCATGAGGTATGTGTTTCTCGTGTTCGGAGCAAACGAAGGCGGAGAGCCGGAAAACATTCTGTTTAGTGATCGCCAGCTACAGGTAGCGTTGCTCGGCTTTTTTGCGACCGCGCTCTACGCCCTGGCCGGAGGCCCCGCGTGACTCCGGGAACATACAAATTCGCGATTGTGGTTGGCGCGTCGTCAGGAATCGGGGCCGAGCTTGTGCGGCAACTCGCAGAGAGCGGGTGCCGAGTGGCAGCAGTTGCCCGCCGCGGCGACCGTCTGCAGGGCCTCGCCAAGGAGTATCCGAACCGGGTGATCCCGATTGTTGCGGATGTCCTAAGATATGACGACACTCCCGAAGTCTTTCTTCGCTGTACCGATGCGCTGGGCGGGTTAGACTTGGTTATCTACAACAGCGGGATCATGCCGGACGTCGCACCGACCGAATTCAATTTTGCCAATGACCACGCGATGATTGAAACAAATCTATCGGGTGCAATCGCCTGGTTAAACGTGACAGCAGAGAGGTTTCTTTCCTCCCGGAGAGGAACCATTGTCATTATCGGGAGCGTCGCCGGCGATCGAGGTCGCCGCGGCCAACCGGTCTACAACGCAAGTAAGGCGGGTCTTCATGCATACGCGGAAGCGCTTCGCAATCGTCTCAGCCGCAGTGGGGTTACGGTGACGACCATCAAGCCGGGTCCCGTCGCTACCGATCTGGTCGCGCACCTTGGATTTCGAGGGGCGATGCCCGCTCGCCAAGCCGCTGAGATCATTATTGCCAAATCTGGCCGCGGCTCGGAACAGTACCTAAAATTTAGTCATCGAGTTATTTTTGCCACGATCCGTTTGATCCCGTCATGGATATTCCGCTGGATACCGATTTAACCAAAGCTGAGATTCCTGATCCAGCCACGGTGCAGACGGATTGGGGATTTGGATAC
>Ga0114959_10003040_pt1 | contig 13380 bp, 14 predicted proteins | sample C_130625_EF_Meta_FD_87317 | JGI IMG/M metagenome (GOLD analysis project Ga0114959, IMG submission 87317) | Freshwater microbial communities from Lake Croche, Canada to study carbon cycling - C_130625_EF_MetaG | ecosystem: Environmental > Aquatic > Freshwater > Lake | place: Lake Croche, Canada...
CGCCCGCGGCAACAACTTTTTTCGCCTCACGTGCGTGTCAAAATTCTTCCAACACGTGCCACATGCCCGAGCGCTGAAATCTTCGCGAAAACGGGCCTCGCCGCGGCACGCCTCCCTTGTGACTCAGCTTCATCACCCGCGGCGGGTCCGCTCGCAGTCGCGCCTTGTCTTCCGCGCGCAAGGGCGCCAGCAAACGCCCCTCTTTTTGCAACCAGTGGCTGGAATATTCATCCTCGCAGGACAGGTACCCAGCCTGGCGCCACACCTTGGCAATCGTGTCATTCCCCCCCAAGAGCTGGCGGAGCAGCGCATCCATCCAAAAATAGTTGATTGCATCTGCCGGCAAGCCCTTGCGCGCGCTCCAGAAGGTATCCGCCGCGTCTCGCCACGCCGTCACGAGGGCGTTGCCGGGGCGCGCCACAAGGAACCAGCTCGCCGGATAGAGCGTGTTTTCCCTCACGATGCGCCGAGGCGGCGGCCACCCCGTGCCGTGGTAGGCCCAAAACCCGGAGGGTGCCAGCGCCTCCTCAACCCAGTCGTCCAGCGGTTGCATGCACGCCAGCGTCGCGTCGGCCCACACGCCGCCGTACTCGGCGAGCAGGTGCAACCGGATCTGGTCGCTGCGCGCCTGCGGAGTCGCCGTAATGTCGGGCAAGTGCGGCAGGTACAAGCGCACGGTGGCCTCGGACAAGAGCTCCACGTTCCACCCCGGGTTGCGCGCCGCCCAGCCCGCCGCCACGCGCCGCGCCACCCAAGGCGCCTGGTCCCAGCCGGACAGCCACAGCAGCCACACCGTTTTGCGAGGCACCTCGCGCGGCTGAAAGACGGTGGAGGGTGGGCCCACGTGGTCACAATACCACGCGTCAGTGCTCTGCCAGACGCGCATCCGTCCCGGGCGGAGGCACCCGAAAATAAAGGGCCAGCTCCTCTCAATGACGTGGATGATGAGCGGGTCGTTCCGACTAAAGTTCCAGACCGCGGGTGGGATGAACGCCTCATCGTCGTGTATCCAGTGGTCTGGCGACGCATGCACCAGCTCGTACAGGTACTGGTAGAAACGGCGACTCTGTTGGTAGATGGCGCGTTTCGAAACAACCATCTGTCCGTTTATAAAGGCGACAAAGTCGCCCGGACACGCCCGGCCAACAGCCATCTCGTACAGCGGCGCGATGCGCGCCATGCGGGACTGGTTTGCGAAGAAACAGCCGGTGCACGGGCACGGGTCGTAGGTGGCGACCCAGCCCAGGTCGTGGACGTCTGAGCCGCGAAAGGCGCGCAGCTTGCGCTGAAAGCCGCGCCAGTCGTTCGGCACCGCCTGGGTGAAGAGCACATAGTCCGGCAGGGTGTAGTAGTTGTCCAGTATCCAGGCGAGGTAGGCGTCCACCTCGCGCCCCTCGTTGACGAGCTGTCGCACGACGTCTACGCCCGGTAGTCGCAGGTCTGCGCCGCCCTTGGTGTACACCGTCACGCGAGCGGGCGACAGCCGGCGCGTCTCGCGCAGCGTGCGCTCAAGCAGGTGCGGCGGTTCCCGAAAGTGGCTGACGACGACCTCGACGACGGCATTGCTGCGCCACCGCGCCGCGTCCAGCGTCAGGCACGTCGCGACGAAAAAGACGGCGGTGACGGCGATGAGCGCGCGACGTAACCGCATAGGGCGCCGGGAGGGCTTACGAGTGCGCACGACCGCCTCTGGCATTTTTAATTACAAAGTAGGCTGTCACCGTCCCAGTAATATACCCCGAAAGCCAGACGGCGAGCATGGTCCGTCTCTCCTCTTTTTACACAGACGGCTCGCTCCGAAAAAATACCCAGACGCACGAGAGCGATGCAGCCACGCCCACGTGCCACACCGCGTGCATCTGAAACGGCGACTGCGGGTCACACATCACCGCGTCCGCCTGGCGCACGCCAAACGCAAAGACGGCGAGCCCAAGCGCCGCGACGACCCAGCGGTGCGCCACCACGCGCCAGCGCTCCCGCCACCACGAGCCGACGGACGCCAGGAGCACGACGCAGAGGATGATCACCTTTATTGCATTCTCCATCAGGGTGAGGGTGCTGATCACGTACACGCATGCTGCAAACAGAGCGACTGCGCACGCCACATCCTTCAGCGCAGACGCCGAGCCAAAGACGCAGTAAAACGAGGGAAGCAGGGCGGTGGCGTAGACGCCCACCATGTCCGCGGACTCGGCGTCCGGCCTGAGCTGGGCGTGGTAGGCAAAAGAGGTGGCGCCGGCGCACGCCAGCGTCGCCCCAAAGGCGATGGACGCGAGCGGCCGCTCCGCCATCACGCTTGGCCGCTCGTCTCCCCGGCGGCGCAGGTCGTTCAGCCCCACGGCAACCATGTACGCGCCCGCGAGCATAAAGGCGGCGTTGCTGTACGCATTGACGGGCTGGTCCACCGCCGCGCCAGGCTGCACCGCCTCGCAATAGCCGCTCCCCACCCATTCCATCTCGTAGGTCATGGCGATGTAGACACTTCCGAGCCAGTCGCCCGTCGCTCCACGCACGTCGTAAAAACGCCCGGCGTCTAGGCCCGCCGCCATGGCTGCGCCGCTCACCACGTCGCTGTACCACGCAAGCGCCGCTGTGCCATGTTTTTCAAACGGACCCGTCCCCACAGTGGCCAGGGTGTCTGGTACCGCGATGTGCGTGAACGCGAGCGGCTGCGTTGCGTTCCATGGCTTGTTCCTCGGCTGCGGTTTGGGCATGACGTCCACAAACCACTGCAGGGTGAGCGACAGGTTGACACCGTCTGAAGGGACCGTCGTCGTCCAGCGTGTAGGCGGCGGAAACTCTCCCCCAAGTTTGCCCACCCACAGGCCGGTGGGGCGCCTGTTCGCCAAGGCGCAATCGCCCCAACCGCAGTCCACCTGGTAGAGCGTCGCCTCCGATGCGGACAGCGCGGTCGCGTTCGTGAACGATGCGTTCACAAGCAGGGCCAGCAGAATCTTTTCCGGGCGCGCGTTCGCCATGGAGCTCCCAGAGAGCGCCACCTGCACCAACCCCAGCGAAAACGCCACGAGCAGGCACAGCCCTGACAGCGTCCACGGCGGCAGGCGTATGCTCGCGAGCGCGCGGGCGTGGGCCCGGCGCTCCGCGTCGCGCCACGACTCGTCTTTGGTGCTCAGCAGCGACTCCTCCTCTTCCGAAATGGGAGCCAGCTCGGGGTAGTCGCTGTAGGAGACGCTTGAGTCGCTGCGGCACCGCCTGTGCATCGCGGGCGCACGGGGGCGCAAGAAATACGTTCGATCAGGAGGCGTCTGCGCGCGCCACGCTGCCGAGATAGAGTCCCGCCTCAACAATTTCGCGCTGCACTGCGCGGATCATCTGTTCGACATCCTTTGCATAGACCGTGTCTTCGCCCTGGTCGTTTGCGCGGCCCCACGTTTCCGTGAGGTGATGCAGCCGCGCGTACATGGAGCTCACAACCTCTTCCACGCGCGTGAGCTGCGCGTGAGCTATGGAGAGACGGAGGAGGGGATCCTGGCGGACGCGCTCAGGCGGGGTTGTCATTCTGTGGCTGCTACCAACGCATCCCTTATACTGGTGCCAGGCGCAGCGCCCCCACGGACAAGGAGAGGCTGTCGTCATCCTCCTCTTCGTCATCGTCTTCATCGCCGCTCTCATCCCCCGGACTGTACTCGTCACCATCGCGGTGTTCCTCCTCTTCGTCCTCCTCCTCCTCTTCATCCTCCTCCTCGTCCTCCTCTTCATCCTCCTCCTCCGTCCCTTCATCCATCTCTTCGGCCCCCGAAGCCGCCAGCTCGTCCTCCGCCTCCGCCTCCGCCGCGCCACCCCCTCTCCCCGCCGCGCCTCCGCCAGCCAGGTTCGCCAGGCGCCGGCTTTTTGCTGACACGCGCTCATCAAACTTGTCCGCAGTCAACTGCGCGCGACGCGCGAGCGTCATCTGCATCCATGCGTTGATCACATCTCGGACTTTGACGCAGTCGTCCAGGCCGCGGTGATCCCGCTGCGTAAAGTAGCCGGTAAAGGCGCGCACGGTGGCGTCAGGCGGGAAGTGTGCATCCGGCTTGAACCTGCGAAGAGCCCCCAAAAACGGGCCAAGCGGCGGGTCCGTGGGCGTGGTGTACGCGGCGCGGAAGGAGATGGGCGCGCAGTACATGGTGGCAATTTCATCCATCTGCTGCGCCACATCCTTGTCCGGCGTACGGTTGAAGACCCAGATATTCTTGCCGCGCACCTGCCCCACCTCGTCGCACAAAAGAATCGGGGCGTTGTATCGGGACGGGATGTACCAGACGCGGATGATGGTGTCATAGGACCCCGCGTCCGCGCCGGGCCAGCCCTCCTTGACTGGCTTCGCCATGATGCGGGAAAAGTCTTTGACAATCCAACCCTCTCGCTGCAAGCCAGCCATGCACTCCTGAAACTGCGCGCTGAAGCTGTGCACCTCGCCCCGCGGATTTGTGTTTGACCGCAGCAAAGAAATAGCCTCTGCGTCACTCACGTGGTGCAGGCCAGCAAGGCGGGCCGCCTCCCGCGCCTCAACGCGCAGGCGCTCGTACTCGCGGTCCACAGGCGGTCGCGCAGCCGCTCTGGCGCGCGGCGCAGCCCGTGGCGCCCGATCGCCGGCAACGTCCGCCGCGAGAGCCGACGCCGCGGCGTGGACCGGGGTCGGCGCTGGTTGGCGCTTCAGGTACGGGTAGTCCTCTTCGTGCGCATCAAAGAAAGAGTTCAAGGCGTGCTCTGCGCGCGCAAGGCTGTTGGTAGCCTCCGCCACCTGGTCTTCCAGGAGACGTGTGCGAATCGCAATCGCCCCAAGCCGGCTCGCTTCGTGTGCCGTGGCGTGATGCGCGCGGTACGCGCGAAGCGTCTCCGTGGTGCTGAGCACCAGCTCATCCAAGCGGATCACTTCTGCAAAGAGTTGATGAAATTGCTCGTCCGGGTTTTCGCGCGTGACCGCAGACATAGTCGCGTGTTTTCGAACAGTTTATACTCGCTAGGTTCGAACGCCACTCTTTGCTCTCAGCATGCTTTCCGCCACCCACAACGTGTCCGCCACCCAGCGACCGGCCAAGCGCCAGAACGTCGCCCCACCCCAGACGTGGGAGACGCTCACCTACGCCAACGACGCGCCGCTTGCGGACGACTACGCGCCCCTGGCGGTGGAGCCCACCACGGTGCGCCTGGACCTGGTGGAGGGCGTGGAGGGCACCGTCACGCTGGTCGCCCCTGCGGCGAGCCCGCCCGCGGGCGTGGACTTTGTCTTCGCCGCGGACGTCTCGGGCAGCATGACGGGCTCCAAGCTCAGCACCGTGATCAGCGTCCTGGAGTGGGCCGCTGAGCAGGGGCTGGGCGACGCGGACCGGGCCAGCCTGGTCGCCTTTCAGAGCAGCGCCACCCTGCTCCTCCCGCTCACGCGCATGGACGCGGCTGGCCGGGCCGCCTTCACCAAGGCGGCCAAGGCGCTGGTCGCCGGCGGCGGCACCGCCATCGCGGAGGCGCTCGGCCTCGTCGCCGGAGTGCTGCGCGACCGTCGCCAGCGCAACGACTCCGCCTACGTGCTGCTGCTGAGCGACGGCCAGGACGACGCGGCGCGCTACGGCAGCACCAAAGCGCTGGACGCGATCAAGACCTTCGCCACGGTGCGCTCCATCGGCATCGGCGAGGACCACGACCCGGCGCTCCTGGCGGCGCTGGCCAAGTCGGCGCACGGCGAGTTTGCGTACGCCGCCAACGCGGAGGCCATCGCCTCCACCATGGGCGCCGCCGTGGGCGCCGCCAAGAGCTGCGTCGCCACCGCCATCACCTCCGTCACGGTGGCGGACGCGGACACGCACGCCACCCTTCGCCTGGTGCGAAACATGGGAACGCTGGGGGTTGGCGAGACGCGCGTCTACCACTTCACGGCCCCGGCGTGCACGCGCGCCATCTCCGCCGCCCTGGTGTACACCAAGCCGGGCGCCGGCGACCCGTGCAACGCCGTCGTCACCGCGACGCCGCTGGTGGATGCGCCCCTGGAGACTCGGGTCGCCATCGCGTCGCACGACTGCCGCGAGACGGTGGCGAGTGCCATCACCAACGCGACAGAGCTGGCGCTCGCAGGCAGCCTCGAGGCGGCCAAGGCGGCGCTGGAGGCGGCTGTCACCTTTGTGAGCGCGAGCATCGCCAAGGAGACGCCCATGTGCCTGGCGCTGCTGGAGGACCTGGCCAAGGCGAGCGTCACCTGCGCGTCCGCGCGCGCCATGCGCCACGGCGGCCTGGCGCAGCTCATGTCCTCCTCCGGGCGCCACACCACCATGCGCGCCACCGGCGATGACGGGAGCCAGATGTACGCCACTCACTCAATCGCGGAGGCTGCCTCGCTCGCGGTGCAGGCGTCGCTTGCGCAGTAGATCTGTATTGTAAAGTACTTGTACACTCCGCGTCTATGGTTATGTCCCTAGACTTTGGCACAAAGCGCAGCCGCGAGGGCACGATGCCCCCCCAGGTGCGCGAGCGGATGCTGGCGTTTGAGCAACGACTCGCCCGGCTCCCGTCTTTTGCAAAGGACGCAACGTGGATGCGCATCATCGAGCGCGCAAAGCAGCTGGCTGCAAGCGTGGACTGGGTGAAGCTTTCAACACTCGACGTGCGCATCAACAGCAACTCGCCAACCTTTTCCCGCCTGTTGAAGACGCACGGGGGCGTGTGGCCGCCCACCGAGCCCAGCGTCCAGTGGGCGCTGGACGAAGTGCGCCGACGTACAAACAAGTACGTGTACCAAGTCTTTCTTGACGGCGACTTCCTTGAAGAGGAGGCGCTGGAGCGGCAGTGCCTTCAAGCCTTTCGCGCCTTTGAAGACCTCGTCGGCGACGCCCCGTGGAGCTACGCGCAAGCCGAGCAAGAGAGCTTTCGGAGCGTGAAGAGCAGCTCGTGGGTCTTTGAAAACATCCTGCGCGACGTGTCCAGCCCGCGCACTCGGGGCGCCGCGCGTCCGCTCGTCAGGCTGCCGTTTTGTGCGAAAAGCGGCGACGGTGCCTCGCCCTTCTGGGCCAGACAGTTGGAGACGCTCCTGACGTCAGGCAGACCCGGCGAAGACATCCACATCCTTCTGTGCGACGATGCGCTGTACACCGGGATGCAAATGGCTGAAACTGTGGAGGAAAGCATTCGCCACTTTTTCGTCAGCCTCTCGCACCTGGACCAGGAGGAGACGCTTGAGAACCCTCTGAGAGCGTGGGTCACCTCACAACACGCCACCTTGCGGTTCTACATCGTCGCGGCGTATGCCTGTGCGAGTTTTGAAAACGCAGACCCTTGGAGGTTTGCGGCAGAGGCAGAGGCAGTGCAGAAGCCTGAGCCCCCCTGGGATTCTGGGACGACGCGGGCACTAGGCGACGTCACGTGTGTGCGGAGAAAGGGGGTGCGCCGGGGGAAAAAGGTTTACTACTATCTTGAGACGGATGCGCTCTTGCGCGTTGAGGTCACCGTGCTCTACGGCGCGCCTCTCAAAACGGTGGCGCAGTCAGAGTCCTCCGTCAAACCCCGCGAGGCTGCCCGAACCGGCGTGGTCGCACCGCCACCAACTGTGACGCCGGATGTCATGGCTGCTGTTGAAGCCTCCGTTTTGGAATTTGGGCACAGTATACTTGAGGGTGACGGCGTGGGCAACGCCGTGCTCCAACACAAAATACCCGACCACGTGTCATACCCCAGCGTGTTTGCACAGTTTCTGCGGAGCCTTGACGATCTTGAGGCGTATAACCGCGCGCACGAAAGGCCATACGCCCGCGATTTCGCTGCTGGGCCTCCCGAAGTGCTCGCTGATGGTCGGTTTGAATGCGCGCAGGAGGAAGGCACGACCACCAGCGCTGCTCGAACATAGCGAGCCGCGGGGGCAGCTGGAGAAACAGGAACGCGTTGCTGCAACGCGGTACGTGAAGGCACCGTAGCGACCGTTTTTCGTCCCCGTCCGCCTGTGGTGTATCTGATCAAAAAATATATATGCACGCGCGCAAAGAGTATAAAAAATGAAGCTTGTGGCTCTTGTGTTTATGTTCAGTGCAACGGTGGACGCGATTCGTAGCAAGCCACTCGAAAAGGTTCGCACGCCGCCCTCCAAGCGCCCAAAACCACCACCAAGACCTCCTCCTCCACCAAGCCCTCCTCCCACGCCCCCCGCGCCCCCGCACCCACCTCCTAAGCCGCCTGCATCACCGCGTCCGCCGAAACGGCTGGATAACCCCGGTTATCCCGCAGGCGATTGGTGCCCAGCAGATGACACGTGGGACTTGAGTGATTCCCAGTTGGCCAAGTATGCAGCCCCACAAGGCTTTGCCAGGGGCGCCATCCATAACAGTCAGATAGTAGAGTCTAAATGGACACTGGATCAGGTGGTGACGGTAAATAAACACGACGCGATGGCCGCCTACCCTCTCTCTATGTGGCCGGAAGACTGGTTGCCAAGTGCCCACGGAGGTGCCGGCAACCATTCGTGCAAAATGGCATATTGCCCGCAGGACTGTTTTGCTGGAAGAAACGAAGACAACGGTTGTATTGGATTTGATTTCTTTTACCAACAAACTGGCCAAAGTGATGACGCAGCTGTGCTCACATACATTTATTGGGGCACAGTCGGAGGGAGATTTGAAAGTCTGGCCAGTAGCGAAGATTACAGATGGGATGGACCTGGCGGTTGCGACTATGTGATAGAGTACAACATAGTTGAGCCCGACTGTGAGCCCAGCCCAAACGGAAATGTAACTCTTGGGATGATTGGGGCGTCCCCTGACCAGAGTGCTGGGCCTGGAGAGGAAGGGCTGTACACGATCTTGGTAAATAATTTACCGTTAGAATACTTCAATAACTGCACCATCAACAACGGCCAGTGCCTGGGCACCTGTAAGGTGTCCGGGGTTCAGATGAGCCCTTTTTTGGTGGCTGATGTGCTCGGGCCGGTTTTTTCATGCGCGGCTGTATTTCCAAACGTGGTTTACGTTGGCTGGCCCAGCGGGCTTCACCCAGCATTCAATCGTAATGCCCAGCCCACGATCCCGAATGACTATACGCACGGGACTCGCCCAACTATCTGCTTTTCATGGTAGCGAGCAGACGGTGCGTTCACGGCGGCAGCTGCCCATGGCGTGTATTATTATAAAAAGGGGTCTGCACCAATGCCCGCCTGTCTCTGCGCCTCGTGCGCCGAGCTGCTCGCCCTGCCGGCGGACGCCCCGCGCGCCCGCTTCGCCAACGAACTGCGCGAGGGTCTCGTGCGGCACGTGGGCTACGACGCAGACCAGCAGCCGCTGTACATCGCCGTCAACTAAGCGCCGCCCAAGCCGTACGTCGCCGCCGGCGACGCGCGGGCGCACGCCACCTTGCCGCCATCCTCCACCCGCCAGCCAAAGGCGGTGCAGTCCAGCCCCTCACCGCCCCGCAGCGGCGCGTGTGTAAAGTAAAGCACGTTCCAGGCCAGCCGCGCCATGGTGCCGTCGTCTCGCTCGTACTTGAGCGCCGCGCGCTTCATGCGCGCGCTCGCAGCCACAAAGGTGGTGTGCAGCGCCCCCGCATCCACGGCATGGGGCGTGACCAGCTCCCGGCCGCGGCTCGCCTTGACGTCCCGCAGCGCGTCGGCGCAGCCGCGCAGGTAGACGTCCCAGTCCCCCACGCCCTTGATGACGCCGCCGTGCACGTAGTCGGTGCCGCGGCTCATCACCAGGGTGGCCCACTCTGGCAGCGTCAGCCGGTAGCGCGCCGGCCCATCCGCCGCCAGGCGCGCGCAGTCCACGGTCATGTAGACGGGCAGCCGCGTTTTGTGATCAAAGTGCTGCAGGCGCACCAGCAGCCCCTCAAAGCAGCTCAGGCAGGCGATGAGCACAATGTCCGTGTCCACGGTGCACACCTGCACGGAGGGGGCGCCGAATTCGGAGTGCAGCACGTGCGCCGCAAAGACGGCGGAGACGTCCGCCTCGCCGTGCAGCGTGCGCGCCAGGTCGGGTCTCGCCTCGCTGGTGCGCGCCCCCGCCACCGCGCGATAGACGGTGGGGACGCCGTCATCAAAAACGACGAGCGCCTGCTCGTCTGACAGCCGCGCCGCCATCTTGCGCACCAGCCACTTGCAGAGCGCCGCGCGCGCGCCCCGGCTGGCAATCAGGCTGGGAAAGTGGGGCAGCTTGTCCTGGGCAAGCGCCGCCTCCACGTCCGCCACCGTCACGACCACCTCGGGCGCAGGTCGGGCGGCCCACTCGATGGACTTGGCGACGGGCGTGGTGGCGCTGACATCAAAGCAGAGCGCCGCCACGCTGGCGTGCTCAATGGCGTACCACAGCGTCTGCGCCAGCCAGAGGGCCGGGTGCTCGTCGTCTGGGTGCACCGTGTGCGAGTGCAGGGTCACCATGACGTCAATCACAACCGCGCGCGCTGCGCCCCCCTCCGGCACGAGGCACTCGGGGTGGCACGCCGCAAGGAACTGCTTGAATTTGGGTGACAGCCCCATCCCGCCCTCATCTGCGCTCCTTTTGCCGGCCCACATATATGGTCTCGCTGCCTGCTCAGCACGGGATGAGCTGCGAGCCCTTCGCACCCGCCCGGCTGCAGCGTCGCGCGGCCCGCGCCTACACCACGCAGACCTCAACCGGCGAGGGGCGGCTGACGACGCTGGACGGCGAGCCCGTGGACAGCCTGTACATCAAAGTGCGTCGCGGCACGGACCGTGCAGAGCCGCAAAACACGTGCGCCGCGGCGGCGCAGGGCGTTGGTGGGGCGCTGGTGGATGCATGGGCGGATGACGAAAGCACCTACATGGTGACTGAGTACTTTCCGCTGGGCACGCTGGCGGACTATGCAGCGGCGCTGCGGCGCGCGGAGCACCGGCAACGGAACGTGGATGCGGAGTACGAGGAGCTGGACGACGCGCTCGTGGACCTGCATGCCCGACTGAGCCGGGCGACCGTGTGCCACGCGGACATGCACGTGGAAAATATCGCCCTGCGCCGAGTGCGCGGCGTCCTCCAGGCGCGAGCCATCGACTGGGAGTTTGCCACCACCGACACAGAGTGCGCGCGCCGCGAGTTTCGGGAGCTCCTCGTCAACCTGCCGCCGGGGCTGCTGGCCAAGCTGCCCCGCTTGCTGCTTGCGATGAAAACGCTGGACCCGGAGGGCACAGCGGAGACGATTGGCCTGCTCAGGCCGCAGAAGGCGACGGAGTTGCGGCCCGCCCGCGGACAGAGCCCACGGGGCCGCGGCACAAACCTGCTTGCAAAGTTTGAAGCATAGTTATTCGAAAGAGGCGCCGCTAGGGGCTGCCTCGCCGCCCGCCTCCCACACCGTCACCTGCTCAAGCACGTCGCCCGGGAAGCAGGCGCACGGATCGCCCTTGGGGCAGGTGCAGGTGTACACCTTGGCAACCACCTTGTGCACGTCCGGGACGCCCTGCTTGTCCGCAGCCAGCCACTCCCAGACGGCAGCCAGCGGGCGCTCCACCTCGCGGGCGGGCTCCAGGCGTCCCCGGAGCATCAGCGTCGTGTTGGCCCAGCTCTTGAGGCCATACATGAGTGCCCAGTCGCGCGTGTCCTGCGCGCTGCGTTCCCCGTCCGAGTCGTACTCCGCGGGCGCCGTCTCGGACCAGTTGGGCGGCTCCACCCACCAGGCGCCCAGCAGGTGCGCCGGATCCTGTCCGCTGCCAACCAAGACGTCCGCCAGCGCCGCCACCACGGTGCCGTCGCGCTTGGTGAACACCTCAAAGGAGACGCCACCGGTGGGGTCGTCGTCGTCCGCCTTGGCCTGCTCTGGCGACCCAAGGTAGAAGAGGAGCTTGCTGCGGCCATGGGCGGCGAGCTGCGCCGCGGTTTTGGCCTGAACGGATGCGAGCCAGGGAGACATGAGGGCTCACGTTGAGAATATTACATCTACTCCTCCGTCACAATGCGAAAACGTGACGCGTCGTCGTCGTCGTCGTCGCTTGTTTCGTCCATCCCCTCATCTTCATCAATCCACGAACCAGCGTGCACTGAATCCTCCGAATCCTCCCCTCGCTCCTCCTCTTGCCCCTCGCCCAACTCCATGGGCAGCGGCACATCCTCTCCGCGCTGTCGCGCCTCCACCTCCTCCTTCAAAACCTTCCATCCAGGTTTTTTGGGAGGTGGCTTGGACGGGTCGTGGCGCTGGCACGTGTACGTCCCGTCCGGCATGGCGCACACGTACTTGCTGCCGCACATACCCCGCTCGGAAGCCACTGGCGCGCGGCACCGCGGAATGCCGTCCTCAAAAACTTGTCGTGCCGCGGCTCTGCGTTTTTCGCGCTCCTCCACCCGCAGACGGTCGCGTTCCGCGCGATCCGCCACCTTGAGCTTTGCACGGTACAGCTGCTTCAGCGCGCGACTCGCCCCGGGCGGCAAAGGCGCGCGCGCCTCCACCAGCCGGGTCGCCTCCGCCTCATCATTTTCAATCTGAAGCCGCAGCGCCGCCTCTTTACGAACGCGGCGGTGCTCTGCCCAGATCGCCTTGTTCCTCTCCAGGTCAAACACAGGCGGCCGCCACTCAGCTGACATAGTGGCGCACGAGCATGACCACAAATACGCTGAACTTGAAAAGGCGGGGGGTCAGAGGGGGGCGTTAGCCCCCCTCGCAGAGGAGCCACCGCCACCACGGCGCGCGGGAGCGAACGGCGCGCCTTGGCGTCCGCGACGGCATGACCCAATGCGACAACCGGCGCGCGATGGCTGCCGCTTCGTGGACGTTGATGGAACGCTCGCCGGCGGCGCGCGACGCGCGCGTGTCCCCCGCCATGTGCAGGTGGACCAGCATGTTGGCCACCGCCTCCATCCAGTCGTCGTAGTCGCCGGGTGTGCGGCCGCGCAGCATGCGCTGCACGCAGTGTTCGGATTTGGTCGCGTAATAGTGTGCAATTTGGTAGCTTGAGTTACACGGTATGTCCTCGCTGTGCAAGAGCAGGGCTCGCGCGCGGGGAGAGCACGTCCTGAAAAGCGACGGGTCACGGGCGTTGTGCAGCAGTTTAGCTATTCGCTGGCGCTGCGTTTCGCGCTGCGGCGTCACCACCTCCGCCCGGCACACGGGGCAGGTGGGGCTCACCGCTGTCCAGCGCTGCAGGCAGGGGGTGTGGAAGGAGTGACCGCACGAAAGCCTGCTGGCGGTGGCCATGGTCATGAGGTCCAGGCAGACCACGCACTCGGTGGACATATTGGCGGCGGAAATAAAATACATATATTATTCGCGCGCACGCCTGGAGCCGTTGGGCGTGGAAACTTTTGTCGCGCGCGCCCGAGGCTGTATGAATACTGTATTCATACACGCGCCCGGACGCCCCCCGCCACCCCTCGCGTCGCGCAAAGTCGCACACGGCCGCAACCAAACCGCGGCCCGCCATAGCGAGTGCGCCGCCGCCGAACGGTGGTTGCCCGGGGCGACTTTCGC
>Ga0114959_10003042_pt1 | contig 13378 bp, 12 predicted proteins | sample C_130625_EF_Meta_FD_87317 | JGI IMG/M metagenome (GOLD analysis project Ga0114959, IMG submission 87317) | Freshwater microbial communities from Lake Croche, Canada to study carbon cycling - C_130625_EF_MetaG | ecosystem: Environmental > Aquatic > Freshwater > Lake | place: Lake Croche, Canada...
GCCCCCAGCGCCCAGCCGCCCACCAACAGCCCCAGAATCAGCGGCGCGGCCAGCAACGGCGCGCGTTGCAATGTCTCGATCAGGATCAGCATCTCGCTGGCGAACAGCCCGAACGGCGGCATGCCGGCGATCGCCACGATGCCGCAGGCCAAGGTCAGCGCCAGCACCCGGTCGGTCGCAAGCAGCCCGCCCAGCGAGGTGAACAACTGCCCGCCGCGCCGCTGCGCCGCGAGACCCACGCATTGAAACACGGCGGATTTTGCCAGCGTGTGCACCGTCATATGCAGCAATCCTGCGAACACCGCGCCGCCACCCAGCCCGAAGGCGAAAGCGGCCACACCCGATTGCTCGATGGAGGAAAAGGCGAAGAACCGCTTGGCATCCCGCCGCCCCCACAGGCTGAAGGCTGCGATCAACACCGAGAGGAGCCCCAGCGCCATGATCGGCGGACCCGGTGCGATGGCATCGGCATTGCTGTCCATCACCGACCGCACCCGCAATATCACCACCAGCGCCACGTTCAGCACCGAGCCGGACAGAACGGCCGAAACTGGCGTGGGTCCCTCGGCATGGGCGTCCGGCATCCAGCCATGCAAAGGTGCCAGCCCTGCCTTGGTGCCGTAGCCCAGCAGCAAAAACACGAAGGCCAGATTGAGCAGCGTGCCCCGACATTCCGGTGCCGCGCGGGCCAGCTCCGTCCAGCTCATCGCGCCATAGCCCGGCCCCAACGCCGGCAGCGCCGCCAAATACAGAACAACGGTGCCGAACAGAGCGAGCCCGATGCCCACACCGCAAAGCAGGAAATACTTCCACGACGCCTCGATCGCATTGGCGGTGCGCGGCAGCCCCACCACCAGCACCGCCGAAATCGTTGCCGCCTCCAACGCCACCCAGGTCACGCCGAGATTGTTGGACAGCAAGGCGAGCAGCATGAAGCCCAGGAAGAACATGAACAGCACATGATATTCCCGCGCCCGCGTCGCATCGAGCAGCCCGCGCGCAATGGCGCCTGCCAGATACCGACGGCTGTAAAGCGCTGTGGTGAAACCCACAAACGCCGTCAGCATCGCCACATGCGCCGACAGCCCATCCACCAGCAGGAATGTCCCCGCCTCCAGTGATCCCGGCAGCAGCAGCGAGGCCAGGAACGCCGCCCCGCTCGCCGCGATCGCAATCCACGCCCCAAGCGCCGCATCCCCCACCAGGCCCAGCAGCACGGCCGCCACGATCGGCACGCACGGCACCAGCCAGGGCGAATACAGCATCATCGATGCCCGCTCCCCACCCGGTCGAGATGATGCATCTCCAGACTGTCGAACTCGGCGCGGATGCGGAAGAAGAACACGCCAAACACCACAAACCCCACCAGCACCAGCACCGCGACTGACAGCTCCACCACCAGCGGCATGCCATTGACGCTGACCGCCGCCAGGATCAACCCGTTCTCCAGCGACAGAAACCCGATCACCTGGGTGATGGCGGTGGTCCGCGTGATCATCATCAGCAGCCCCAGCAACACCACGGAAAGGGCGAGGGACAGATCGTCCCGCGCGATGGTCTGCGCCTGCACCGTCGTCGGCAACACCACAAGCACCGCGAGCGTCACCAGCGCCACCCCCAGCGCCATGGTTGGGAAGATGCCCAACGCCGTCTCCACCGATCGGTCCAGATGCAGCCGCCGCACAATGCTGTGCAGTGCGATCGGCATCACCCCCCCCTTGGCGATCAGCGCCACCGCCGCGGTGAGATAAAGCTCGCCCGCCTGCTGCACATGCGCCTGCCACGCCGCCGACGCGGCCAGCACGATCGCCTGCAACGCATACGCGTTGATCACCGGCCCCAGCCGGCGCTGCGACAGCAGCACGAAGGACAAAGCCAGGACCAGGGAGCCCAGCAGATGCGCCGCGTCATAAGACAGATTGCCGATGCCCGCATGATCCATCACGCAAACCCCTGACTGACCAGCAGCAGCACCGCCGCCAACATCGCCAGCAGCATGGCAACGCCGAGGAACTCCGGCACCCGGAACACCCGCATCTTGGCGCGCGTCGTCTCAAACACCGCGAGTGCGGCGCCCAGCAGCGCCATCTTCCCCACCCAGAACAGCATCGCCACCGCCCAGGACAACGGCGCCAGACCAGGCGGCGCAAGCCCGAACGGCCCAAAAACTGTGGCGATCAGAGTGAACCACAGCAGCAGCTTCAACGATGCCGCCAACTCGATCAGCGCCAGATGGCGGCCGGAATATTCCAGCACCATCGCCTCATGCACCATGGTCAGTTCCAGATGCGTCGCCGGGTTGTCCACTGGAATGCGCCCGCATTCAACGATCGCCACCGCCATCAGTGCCCCCAGCGCCAAAGCGAGCGAGACCCGGAGCCCGAGCACCCCCGAGCCGAGCACAGAGGCGATCACATCCAGATTGGTCGTGCCGGCGAGCAGCGCGAGGGTGATCACCACCAGCATCATCGCCGGCTCGGCGAATGCGGCGAACAGCATCTCCCGGCTCGCGCCGATGCCGCCAAACGCCGTGCCGGTGTCCATCGCCGCCAGCGCCAGCGTGCAGCGCGCCAGACCCAGCAGCCCCAAAATCACCAGCAGATCAGACGCTCCGGCGGTCATCATGCCAAAGGCGAAGCTCGGCACCAGCAGCATCGCGGTCAGAATGGCGGCCAACCCCACCGAGGGGGCGGCGCGGAACAGCCAGCTCGTGCCATCCGCCACCACCGGCTCCTTGCGCAACAGCCGCAGCGTGTCGCGCCAGGCCTGGATCACCGGCGGCCCCTCCCGCCCCACCAGCCGCGCCTTCAGCTTGCGCACCAGGCCGACCAGCAGCGGCGCCGCGGCGATCACCAGCAGAAGATGCAGCACCAGGGTGATCACGCCGGCCAGCAACGTCATGTCTGCTCCAGCGCCGCAATCACGGCCAGGAACAGCACCAGGGCCGCGAACAGCACCGACAGCGACTGGCGCACGGTGAGGAACGTCATCAGGTCCGCCAGATGCGAAATCGTGGCGCGCAATCGGTGGATGGGGGCAAAGATCAGGCGCTCCGCCGGGTCCTGCGCGGTTTCGGTGAACCGCGCCGGTGCGCTGTCCTCAGGCGCCGGCATCGTCACACTTTGCCGTGCCGCCAACAGCGACCCGCCCAAGGCGCGGCGCAGCGGCTGGGCCATGCTGCCCGGTCCGTATTGCGTCGCCGGATCACCGAACGGCAGCCAGTCCGGCGGTGCGCCAAAGCCGCAATCCCAGGCCGGACCGTGGCGATACCCCGCAACCGCCCAGTTCCGCAGACATGCCGCGATCCCCATCAGCAGCAGGAACAGCAGCGCGAGTATCCCAAGCGGCGCATAGCCCGGCGCATCGGCCTGCGGCACCAGCGCCAGCAGCGAGGCGCGCTGTGCAAAACTGGTCGAGAGCACCTGCAACGCCGGCTCCGCCAGACCCAGCAGCGCGCCCGGCATCAGGCCAAGACCGAGGCTGCCGAGCCCCAGCAGGATCAACGCCCAGCGCACCGGCGGCGATGATTCCACCGCGGCCGCACAGCGCGGCGTGCGCGGTCGGCCCAGCATCACCACGCCCACCAGCCGCACCGATGCCGCCGCCGCCAGCGCCATCGCCATCGCCATGCCGGCCGCCAACACACAGACCAGCACCTGCACCCCAAGCCCGCCAACCCGCAGCGCCGCGATCACCGATTGCAGCAGCATCCATTCCCCGGCGAAGCCCGAGCTGGGCGGCAGACCCGCGAGACACGCCGCCCCCAACAGCATCGCCCCGGCAGTGTATGGCATCGCCCCGATCAACCCGCCCAGCCGCGCCATCTCCCGCGACCCAGCCCCGTACTGCACCGAGCCTGCCGCCAGGAACAGCAGCGCCTTGAACATCCCATGCCCCATCGCATGCAGCAGCGCCGCCCCGAAGGCCAGGCCGGCAATCGCGGGCAGATCGGCCGCCCGTGCCGCGAAACCAAGACCGAGCGCGATGGCGATCAGCCCAACATTCTCCACCGTGGAGCATGCCAGCACCGCCTTGATATCCGTCTCCAGATTGGCCCGCAGCGCGCCGATCACCGCACCCGCGAGACCCATCACGATCAGCGGCACACCAAACCAGCCCGGCTGCCCCGACCCCGCCAGGTCGAACAGCAACCTGATGATCACATACAGCGCCACCTTGGTCATGGCGCCCGACATCAGCGCCGACACCGGACCCGGCGCTGCCGCATGCGCCGGCGGCAGCCACACATGCAATGGCGCCAGTCCCGCCTTGGACCCTGCCCCGATCACCACCAGCACCAGCACCGCCACCGCCCGCGCCCCCTGCGGCGGATGCGCCCGGATCGAGTCAAACGACAGCCCATCTCCGGCCATCAGCCCCAACGCCGCCACCAGGCACAGCGCCCCCAGCATCGCCATGCCAAGATACAGCAGCCCCGCCCGCCTGACCGCCTCGTCGCGATGCCCCGTCATCACCAGCACGAAGGAGGCGAGCGACATCGCCTCAAACCCCAGCAGCAACATCACCGCGTCCTGTGCCAGCAGGGTCAGCACCATGCCCGCGACAAACACCGGCAGCGCCGGCGCCGTCGTCACATGATGCGCCTCCAGGCTGGCGATGCCACTGGCCATGCCAAGCCCCAGCACCAGGGCCAGAAAGAGCGAGGACAGCCCATCAATCGCCAGCCCACCTGACTGCCCGACAATGCCGAACGGGATCGTCATCCCCGCCTCGGGCGCACCGGCCAGCAGATGCAGCAGCACGCCTGCCAGCCCGACACCGCAGGCGATCAACGTGCCATACCCCGCCATGCGCTCGCCGGCAGATGCCGCAAGAACGCCGGTCACAACGAGGCCGATCATGACGAGCCCCAGCCAGGGCAGGATGAGAACGGTCATGACGGCATGGGCGAATGGGTGTTCACGCGGTCAGTGTTACAGGAACGGGGTGCGCGCCGGAAGATCGCAGTCGCGCCCGTCAGCATGCCGCCGAGGGCGCCGGCCGGAGGCATTGGGGGACGAAAGAAAGGAAGCTTGCTCTCTGACCCGACCAGACCAGACCCGACGCCACGCCACGCGCCAAGGGCAAAACCCTTGGAACCCGCTCCTGCAAGCATGAACTCCACAACGATTGACGTCCAGCGGCTCAGGCGAGAACGTCAACGCCCCCCAAATAAGGCCGCAAAGGCGCTGGAATGGCGATTGTGCCGTCCTGGCGCTGATGCACCTCCATCAGCGCGATCATGGCCCGGCCCACGGCGACGCCCGAGCCGTTGAGGGTGTGCACCAGTCCGGCCGCCTTGCCATCCGCCCCGCGATAGCGCGCATTCATCCGCCGCGCCTGAAAGTCACGCATGTTGGAGCAGGAACTGATTTCCCGCCACGCGCCCTGACCCGGCAGCCACACTTCCAGATCATGGGTCCGCGCCGAGCCGAATCCGGTGTCGCCGCTGCACAGCAGCAGCCGGCGATAGGGCAGTTCCAGCAACTCCAGAACCTTCTCGGCGCATTCCGTCATGCGCTCATGCTCAGCGTCGGACTGGTCGGGATGGGTGATGCTGACCAGTTCGCATTTCAGAAACTGGTGCTGACGCAGCATGCCGCGCGTGTCCCGCCCGGCCGAGCCGGCCTCGCTGCGGAAGCACTGGCTCAGCGCAGCAAAGCGCAGCGGCAGCCTGGCCTCCATCACGATTTCGCCAGCCACATAATTGGTCAGCGGCACCTCGGCGGTCGGGATCAGGAAGCGGCCATCCGTGGTGCGGAACAGGTCCTCCTCAAATTTCGGCAACTGGCTGGTGCCATACATCGCCCCGGCATTCACCAGCAGCGGCACCGCCACCTCTTCGTAGCCATGATGCTGGGTGTGCAGGTCGAGCATGAACTGCCCCAGCGCCCGCTCCAACCGGGCGAGACTGCCGCGCAGAATGGTGAAGCGGCTGCCCGCCATGCGCCCGGCACGCTCGAACTCCATCAGGCCCGAGGCCTCGCCCAACTCGAAATGCTGCTTGGGCGGGAAGTTGGGCAGGCTCGGGTGACCCACCTGGCGCAGCTGCACATTGCCGGCTTCGTCCGCGCCATCCGGCACGTCCGCGTCAAGAATATTGGGCAGGGTCTCAAGGATCGCGTCCAGCGCCTTGCCATGCGCCTCGGCCGCGGCGTTACGGGCATCCGTCTCAGCGGCAAGGGCTGCGGAGCGCGCCTCCAGCTCGGCGGTTGGCTGCCCCGTACGCTTCAACTGCCCCACGCTCTTGCTCAGCGCATTGCGTTCGGCCTGCAGATCCTGCCCGCGTTTCAACTCGTCGCGCCGGGCGATATCGAGGGCCAGCAGCGCCTCGATATCCACCTTGGCGTTCCGCCGCGCCATGGCCTGCCCGAAGGCAGACGCATCAGCGCGGATCAGTCGGATGTCATGCATCGTTGTCCTCGTCGTCACGCTTCGGTTCAACAATCCGGGCGGCGATGATCGAGACTTCGTAGAGCAGGATCAGGGGCACGGCGAGACCGGTCTGGGTGATGACATCCGGCGGCGCCAGGATGGCGGCGATGACGAACATGCCGACCATGGCGTAGCGGCGGTATTTCACCAGCCCCTTGGACGTCACGATGCCGACCTTGGCCATCAGCGACAGCGCCACCGGAAGCTGGAACGCCACACCGAAGGCAAAGATCAGCTTCATCACCAGGTCAAGATACTCACTGACCTTGGCCTCAAGCTGAATCGGCAGGCCACCGGCGCCGTTGGCGCTCTGAAAGCTGGCGAAGAATTGCCACGCAACCGGGAAGATGAAGTAATAGGCAAGCGATGCGCCCATCAGGAACAGCACCGGCGTGGCGACGAGGAATGGCAGGAACGCCTTCTTCTCGCTGCGATACAGCCCGGGGGCGACGAACATCCAGACCTGCGCGGCGATCACCGGAAACGCCAGCGAGGCGGCGCCGAAGAACGCCACCTTGAGGTAGGTGAAGAACGCCTCGGTGAGATGGGTGTAGATCAGCCGCTGGCCGCCGGCTTCCGCCTCCAGCACCGCCGCGAGTGGCTTGGCGAGGAAGGAGAATATCTGCTCAGAGAAGTAGTAGCAGAAAAAGAAGCACAGCAGGAACGCTGCCGCGGACCACAGCAGGCGCCGGCGCAACTCGATCAGGTGATCAAGCAGCGGCATCGGCTTGTCGTCGATGGGATCAGTGCCGTCAGGATTGGCCACGGTGGTCCTGTGTTCAGGTCAGGCGGTGGGGGGAATGAAGGCCGGCGGAGCAGGCGCGGCCGGAGCGGGGGTGGCGTGCGCGACCGCGGCAGGCGCGTCAGCGACATGCTCATCCGAAACCGGCGCGATCTCGGCGTGCTCGGCGTCTGATGATGTGATCTCGGCTGATGTTATCTCAGCTGATGTTATCTCAGCGGGCGCGCTTTCGAACGGCGCAATGCTCTGGGCCGGCATCTCGGGCTGCATCAGGTTTTGAGTGGCCTCGGTCATCTGCGCGCGCGTCTCATCGATCGTGGCACGCAGTGAACCGTCGGCATCGACCGCCTTGGCGATCTGGTCCTTCACATTGAAGCTGCGCAACTGGTTGAACTGGTCGCGCACCTCATGCAGGTCGGCCTCGCGGACCATCTCATCAACATGGCCCTGGAACTCGGACGCCATGCGCCGCGCCTTGCGGATCATCGCCGCCACGGCCTTGATCGCAACAGGCAGGTCTTTGGGCCCGATGGCGATCAACGCGACGATCCCGATGAGGGCGATCTCGGTCCAGGCAAAATCAAACATCGCAGGTCATGTCTCCTGGGGCGTTGCTAGCAGGAAAGCGGTGGGTTGGGAAACCCGGTGTCAGGAGGCGTTGGGCTCGTCCGTCACGCCCGAAGGCCGAGCCCAACGCTGCAGTAGAGCGTGATCGCAGCAGGCAACATCAACCGGAAGCGGGAATCACGCGGCAAAACAAAGAGCGAGAGCTTTGCCGCCACGCCCGTCAGGGGCGGACACGTTCTAGCCCACGTCCACCAACACCACCTCGCTATCTTCGATGGCCGTGATGTTCAGCATCGTCTCCCCCGTGATCGTCGCCCCATCCCGCGTGTTCACCGCCACCCCGTTCACCGTCACCCGCCCCGTGGCAGGCACCAGATAGGCATGCCGCCCTGCCCCCAAGGGCTGAACGATGGTCTGCCCGGCGCGGATGGTTCCGGCCAGCACCGCGCCGTCCGCATGGAGCGGCAGGGCGTCGGCATCGCGCTCTTCACGGCCATCGGCCAGCACCTGCAACCGCTCGCTGCGATCCTTGGGGAATGCCCGCGCGCCCCAGCCGGGTTGCACGCCGCGCTTGTTGGGCAGCAGCCATATCTGGAAGATGCGCGTGGCGTCCGGCTCGCGGTTATATTCGGCATGCACGATTCCCGTGCCGGCATGCATCACCTGCACATCGCCCGCCTCGGTGCGGCCCTCGTTGCCGAGGCTGTCGCGATGGGTGATGGCTCCCGCCCGCACATAGGTGATGATCTCCATCTCGCGATGCGGATGCGGATCAAACCCGCTGCCCGGCGCGATCTCGTCATCGTTCCACACCCTCAACGCGCCCACGCCCATGCGCGCCGGGTCGTGATGCTGGCCAAAGCTGAAATGATGGCGGGCGTTCAGCCACTCGTTCTGAAAGCGGCCAAGTTTGTCAAAGGGTTCCACGCTGATCATGGGTGAGCTCCTGGCGCTCGATTGTTTGATATCGAACGGTTATGACGCAGATGGCTTCAGGACGCCGCCTCGGCAACCGCCGCTTCTTGTTCCTGCTGCGCGGCAGCCATGCCTAGAAGGCGCAGCTCATCCCCCAGACGCAGCAATTGCGCCGGTGCAAGCCCCGCCATCGCCCGGGCAATGTCGGCGGCATGCAGCGGAAACACCCGCTCGATCAAAACCTGTCCGCACGGCGTCAGCATCACATGCACCAGCCGATGATCCTCCGGGCAGCGCAGCCGCGCCACCAGGCCGCGCGCGGCGAGCTTGTTGACCACATCGGTCATGTTCGCCGCTGATGTCAGCACCTTGCGACCCAACTCGCGGTGGGTGAGCGGCCCTTTGTGCAGGATCGCCTCCAGCACGCCGAGTTGGGTCATGGTCAGCCCCTCGGCCACCAGACGCGGCTCCACCTGCGCCTGCACGGCACGGGTGGCGCGCAGCAGCTTCACATACGTGCTGACCGCAATGCCGGTCTCAGGATCATCGACCCCGAACATGCCTCAGCGGTTCATCATCACGGGAATACGGGCGTTCTCCAACACATGCCGGGTGACGCCACCCAAGATGAGCTGACGCAGCCGGGAATGCGAATAGGCACCCATCGCCAGCAGATCGGCGCCAAAATCCCGCGCCGCGGCCAGCAATCCGGCGCCCACCTCCTTGTCGATGGCGCGGAAGCTGGCGATGTCGGGCGAGACGCCATGCAACTCCAGATAGGCCACCAGATCGGCGGCGCGCGGGCCACGACGGTGATAATCATCCGACGTCAGCACCCGCACCGCTGTCGCCCGCTGCATCCAGGGCAGCACCGCCAGCACGGCCGAGGTCGACTCGGCGGTGCCGTTCCAGGCGATGCAGATGCGGGTGCCGATGGTGGCGGGCGTGACGAGCGGGGCGATCAGCACCGGGCGGCCGGAATCAAACAGCACGGCGTGCAGCGCGTCAGAGGAGGAGACGTCCTCGTTGGTCTCGGGATGCGGCACCACGGTAAGATCGGCAAGGCGCGCCTGCTGCGCCACCAGATCCTCCTCGCGGCCGGTGATGGTGGCAAAGCTCGCCGTGGCGGTGGTGGACCCGCGCCGCGCCTCGCTCAATTCCACGCTATGGGCGGCGGCGAAACGGTCGAACATGGCGCGCACGGCATGGGCGCGGTCGAGGCTCTCCTTCTCGGTCGCGGTCATCATCTCCTCGATCATCGCGCCGGACAGGCCTTCACCCGCCAGCGGAGCCACGTCGCGGCTATCAACGCGCACATGCAGCGCGGTGACGTGGGCGTGCCAGATCTGCGCCGTCATCAACGCGGTCGCCAGTGCCGCCTCGCCCGCCGAGGTGCCGGTGAGAGGCAGCAGAACTTTGCGGATGGCCATGGTCAGCTCCCTTCGAGGTGATATGGATGTATTTCTAGCACGACGCGATCGGTTGCGTGAGTTCGTCAACGAAGCGGTCAAGCGCCGCGGGATCATCGGTGGCCAGCACCGGCCAGTCGGTCGGGCCTGGCTTCTCTGCGGCACGGCGCAGCACGTCAATGGTGGCATCCGACGCATCACCCTGACGCCCGCCGACGCGGGCCTCCAGCACGTCGAGCGGGGCCTGAAGCCAGACGGCGCGGAAATCCGCCTCGCCTGTGGCGCTCCTGGCGGCGGCGCGGTCCTGCGGATCAAGAAACGTGGTGTCCAGGATCACGCTCTGGCCAAGGTGCAGCGCGGTCGCTGCATCTGCCATCAGCCCGGCCAGCACGATGCGGCTCGCGGTCTCGGCATAGGCCTCCGGCGGCAATCGGGTTTCCGGTGCCACACCGAAGCGGCGCTTGCGGGCCTCGTCAGCGCGCAGCACCACCGCACCAGGCGCGCGCCCCAAACCAGGGGCGATGCGTCGCGCCAGGGTGGATTTGCCGCTGCCCGGCAACCCGCCGATCGCCAACAGCCGCTTCGGATGCGGCGCCAATGCGTCCAGCGCGCAATCCAGATAGGCCGCCCAGTCGCCTCCCATCCGCCGCGCAACATGGGCGCGGATCAGCGCGCGCAGGGCGATGAACAGCCCAAGCCCGCCCAGTAGCCCAACATCGCCGGTTCGGGCGACATAACGGTTGAGCACCAGATTGGCCGCAGCCCGACCGGCCAGACGGTCCAGATCCATCAGCAGGAAGGCGAGATCATAGCCAAGATCGATGGTGGCCATTGCCTCGTCGAATTCCAATGCATCAAACGGCACCGGATGACCTTCGTAGAGACACAGATTGCCAAGATGCAGATCGCCATGGGCGCGCCGCACAAATCCCGCCTCGACGCGGGCGGCAAGCCACGGCGTGATCCTGTCCAGCTCCGCCCGCAACGCCCCCATCAGCGGCGCCAACCGGTCCGCCGGAATGCCGGCCTCCAGCGCCGTGGCCAGATTCCCTTCCAGCACATGGCGCATCATCCCCGGATGATCCACCGCGCAGGGGGGAAGGGCTGCATGCATGGCAACGACAACATCGGCGAGTCCGACCAGATGCGGACCAAGCCCGCCATTGGCTGCAACCGCATCGAGAAAATCGCCCGGCGGCACGCGGGCCATGCGCACCACCCAGTCCAGCGCCGCGCCCTCGCCGCCAAAGCGCAGGCCCGCCTCCCCCCGCGTGATCGGCACCACATCGTGATAAAGCGCCGGGGCCATGGGATGGTTGAGCGCAAAATCCCGCTTTGCCGCCTGTTCCCGCGCCACCAGGGTCGAGAAATCGACGAATGCCAGACGCACCGATTTGCGCAGCTTCCACGCCTGATCGCCGGCCAGAAACACCGCCGACAGCGGCGTCTCGACCGGTGCCCCATCCGCGAGGCCAAGCAGAAACGCCGCGACCTCCGCCTGGGTCTCTGGGATGCTCACGGATAAAGCTTCGAGATAGCCCAGCCCGACGCCGCCCCTGCGGTGAAGATCGTGCGGTCATGCAGCCGGTACGGCATGTCCTGCCAGAACTCGAAGCGGCTCGGCAGCAGCCGGTAGCCCGACCAATGCGCCGGGCGTGGCACCTCCTCGCCCGGATATTGCGCATCAAATTCCGCCACGCGCCGTTCCAACTCGGCCCGCTCCGGCAAGGGACGCGACTGGATGGACGCCCAGGCCCCAAGCCGGCTGACCCGTGCGCGCGAGGCATAATAGCGATCCGCCTCCGCGTCCGTCACGTCCTCCACGTGACCCTCGATGCGCACCTGGCGCTGGAGGCTCTTCCAATGGAACAGCAGGGCGGCATTGGGATTGGTGGCCAACTCGCCGCCCTTACGACTCTCCTTGTTGGTGTAGAACACGAAGCCCCGCGCATCCCGGTCCTTCAGCAGCACGATGCGCGCCGAGGGCATGCCCGCCGTCGTGCAGGTCGCCAGGGTCATGGCGTTGGGATCGTTCAGCTCGGAGGCCTTCGCCTCGTTGAACCAGGCATCGAACTGGGCAAATGGGTCGGTCATGCGTGTTTCTCCTCATTGCTGATGTGTGTCTGCGGAGCCGTTCCGCCAAGCACCCCTCTTGTGGCCTGCCACCCTGCCATGCCACCACGTGCCACACGACAGTCGAACACACGGCCAAAGGAAACCATCTGCATGACCGACGGTGAGACCGCGACGCAGGCACCAGCATCGACGCTGCCGGCGAAGGGCACTTTGATGCAGGGCAAACGCGGCGTGATCATGGGGGTCGCCAATGCCCGCTCCCTCGCCTGGGGCATCGCCGCCGCCTGCGCCGCGCAGGGCGCGGAACTCGCCTTCACCTATCAGGGCGACGCGCTGGAAAAGCGGGTCCGCCCGCTGGCGCAAGGCATCGGCGCCACGCTGATCCTGCCCTGCGACGTGTCGGACGACGCCAGCATCGACAGCGCCTTCGCGGCCATTCGCGAGGCCTGGGGCGAGATCGATTTCGTCGTCCATGCCATCGGCTTTGCCGACAAGCAGTATCTGCGCGGCCGCTATGTCGACACGCCGCGCGCCGCCTTCCTCCAGGCGATGGACATCTCCTGCTACAGCTTCGCCGCCGTCGCCGCCCGCGCCGGCGCGATGATGCGGCCGGATGGATCGATGCTCACCCTCTCCTATCTCGGCGCCGAGCGGGTGATGCCGCATTACAACGTCATGGGCGTGGCCAAGGCGGCGCTCGAAGCCTCGGTGCGCTATCTGGCGGCCGATTTCGGCAAGCAGGGCATCCGCGTCAACGCCATCAGCGCCGGGCCGATCCGCACGTTGGCCGCCAGCGGCATCGGCGATTTCACCTATATCCTCAAATGGAACCAGTACAACGCCCCGCTCGCCCGCAACGTCTCCATCGAGGAAGTCGGCGGCGCCGGGCTCTATCTGCTCTCCGACCTGTCCCGCGGCGTCACCGGCGAAATCCATCATGTCGACAGCGGCTATCACGTGGTCGGCATGAAAAACCCGGACGCGCCGGACATCAATGTCGCGCATGACTGATGTCCCATAACAGCTTCGGCCATCTCTTCCGCGTCACCACCTGGGGGGAAAGCCACGGCCCGGCCATTGGCTGCGTCGTCGATGGCTGCCCCCCCGGCATCGCGCTCAGCGAGGCGGATATCCAGCCCTTTCTGGACCGCAGACGCCCCGGCCAGTCAAAATTCACGACCCAGCGCCAGGAGCCGGACGAGGTGCGCATCCTCTCCGGCGTGTTTGACGGCAA
>Ga0114959_10003043_pt1 | contig 13378 bp, 10 predicted proteins | sample C_130625_EF_Meta_FD_87317 | JGI IMG/M metagenome (GOLD analysis project Ga0114959, IMG submission 87317) | Freshwater microbial communities from Lake Croche, Canada to study carbon cycling - C_130625_EF_MetaG | ecosystem: Environmental > Aquatic > Freshwater > Lake | place: Lake Croche, Canada...
AAATACGATTTAACGAAGGAAAGAATAAGACAAATTAAAGAGCGTGCTATTAAACGTTTACAAAAAGCAAGATATAGCAACGCACTTAAGGCTTATTTGGGCTAGTAGTATACAATATTATAAAGCCCCTTCAGTCTTAGGATTTGATGGGGCTTTTTTTTTGAAGAATAAATAATTTTGAATAAGTAATAAAGAAGATAATAAATAAATTATGGAAACAGAAAAAGTAAGTATTTTAATTATAGGTTCAGGACCTGCAGGCTACACAGCTGCTATTTATGCAGCGCGTGCGAATATGAAACCACTATTATACCAAGGTATTCAACCAGGCGGTCAATTAACCATTACTACTGAAGTAGAAAATTATCCTGGTTTTCCAGATGGTATTCAAGGCCCTGAAATGATGGTGCATTTTGAAAAACAAGCTGCCCGTATGGGTGCTGACATTCGTTATGGTTTAGCCACTAAAGTAGACTTTAGCGGAGAAGTGAAAAAAGTTTGGATTGATGATGAAAAATTAATTGAGGCCGACGCAGTTATTATATCAACAGGCGCCAGTGCAAAATGGTTAGGTATTCCAAGTGAAGAAAGATTAAATGGTTTTGGAGTAAGTGCATGCGCTGTTTGTGATGGATTCTTTTTTAAAGGGAAAGAAGTAGCTATTGTAGGTGCAGGAGATACAGCAGCAGAAGAAGCACATTATTTATCAAAAATGTGTACCACAGTGCATATGTTTGTGCGTAAGGAAGCCATGCGTGCATCTAAGGTTATGCAAGATAGAGTTTTGAATACTCCCAATATTAAAGTGTATTTTAATACAGAGACCGATGAAATTTTAGGAGAGAAGAAAGTAGAAGGCGTGCGGGTCTTAAATACCAAAACAAATACAAAGCATGAAATTCCAGTAAGTGCCTTTTTTGTAGCCATTGGCCACCAACCTAATAGCAGTATTTTCAAAGACTATATTACCATGGATGAAACAGGTTATATTCTTACAGAACCAGGTACTACTAAAACCAATGTTCCTGGTGTTTTCGCATCTGGAGATGTGCAAGATAAAAACTACCGTCAAGCAGTTACTGCAGCAGGTAGTGGTTGTATGGCTGCACTAGATGCTGAGCGTTATTTAACTTCAAAAGGACATTAATGTCAAGCGCCCCTCATATGCGTATTAGTTTAGACAAATTAGTTTTCTTTGGCTATCATGGATTGTATGCAGAAGAAAAAAAATTAGGCAATACTTATATTGTAGATGTAGTCATTGATTTTACTCCGAAGAAATCAATTATTGATAATTTAGATCAAACCATTGACTATGTGCATGTATATGCACTCATCAATAAATGGATGGAAATTCCAACGCCTTTATTAGAAACATTAGTAGGACTAATGGCAGACGATATTTTAAAAGAACAGTTACTCGCAGAAAAAGTTATGGTGAAAATAACCAAGCAGCATTTACCTATTGCTGAGTTTGAAGGAACTGCATCGGTTTCAATAGAAAAATCGAGAGTCTAGATTTTCTTATTCTTCCAACGCATAGAATGTATATACAAGTAGGAAGGAACGAGTAATGAAATCCAATAAATTATTTCACATACCCAGCCAATTGTAATGGGTAGTTGAAAATACTCAATAGTTAAGTAAGCGTAAATAATGTAAATTATAATGGCTAGAAATTCAATGGCTAAATTAATTTTAGATTGACCTGTTCCTGTTACAGCATTCAACCAAATAGTAGCAATAGACATAAGTACCAAGGCAAAGGAAACTACTCTTAAAACGGGAATACCTTCCAGCATAAAACCTTCCCCTTGTCCATAAATAGATAAAAAAGGTCTTGCAAATACATTTAATAGTAAACATACCATTAAAGCAAAACCTACGCTCCATTTTACAATTCTATTAATTAAGGGTATGACTTTATCCTGCATGCCTTGTCCAATAATATTACTGACCATGGTATTAGCAGTAGCTGCAAATGCCCAAGTAAAGCTTCCAAAAAATCCAAATATATTTCGCATGGCATTGGACACTGCTAATGCCTGTTCACCTCTATGTTCAATTAAAATATAAAAGAATTCCCAGCTAATTATGCTAATCATATACTGCATCATAATAGGGGCAGACTGCACTAATATTAATTTAATATAGTCCCACTGTACTGAAAAGCTTTTGAATAATTCAAAGCGTGCACCAATTTTTTGATAATGAATAACTAAGTATATAACTAATAAACCCATTACCTCAGAAATAATAGATGCGTAGGCTGCTCCTTTTAAACCCATGGCCGCAAAACCAAAATGACCAAAAATGAAACTGTAATCAAAAAATATATTAAATAGGGCTTCAGTAGCTGTTCCAATAATTAAAAATTTACTTTGATTGGTTCCAACAAGAAGTGCATTGCGCATTTGATAAATGAATAGAAAAGGAACCCCCCAGATTCTAATTTTTAAAAATTCTATAACAATGTCTGCTCTATGTGCATCCTGCAATACACTATGAAAAATACTAGGGGCAATAAAATAAGTAAACAAGATGCCGAAAGCAGATAAGAACAAGGAGATTATAACACCTTGAGAAAATAAAACCCCAATTTCATCAATTCTATTTTCTCCAGCCCTACGTGAAATAAGTGCTTGTAATCCATTATTAAGACCTTGACCCATGACTCCAAAAATTAAGTAAAATACCCCTGTAATACCACCAATAGCTAAGGCTTCTGAACTTAAAGCGCCTAAGAATATATTATTGATAACAAAGTTCACTTGAGGCACCATAATAGCTAAAGCAATTGGCAAAGAAATTGCTAGAATTTGCTTACTGCTAATTTTAACTTGTAAAGAAGGTGTTGATGGACTGATGCTCATATATTTACAAATCTACAATTAGTTTTAGCAAAGAACTGCCTCTTTTTTTATATCATTGCATAAGAAATAGGACTATGGCCAACAAGAAAATAGGTTTTTATGGTAAATTAGAAAGCACTGCTAATAATAAGGTAGAGAACCTATATATTATTGTAAATAATAAAAGTATTGTTTTTGTTGTTAAGCACATAATAAACAATGAATTTGTAGCTGTTGAGCATTTTGAACAAGGTGATGAAACAAATAGTTGGAGCCCTTTATTGGCTTATTTACAAAATAATTCAAGCCTTATTCAGAACTATTATAAAAATATTTTATTTGTAATTAATAGTAATAGACTCATACTTTCTCAGACCGATGCTAAAGACAATCTGCTATCAGCAGCGCAAGAACTGGAATTAATTCATGGTCATAAATTAGATGAAGAAATTTATACTAGTTTAATAGGGAATAAACATTTTTTAATTTATGCAGTAACAGATTCATTAAACACAATATTGACAAGGTATTTTCCTGCAGGTAAATGGCATCATTATGCTAGCTTTTTCTTAGAAAATATATATGAAACTGAAGTGCAAGTAAGAATTTTTGAAGACTCATTTCTTGTTTATATTATTGAAAATGGAATGACTAAACTTTTAAATTATTTTCCAATAGAATCTGAGGAGCAGAATATTTATACCTTATTAAATAGCTGTATCAATGCAGGTATTAATACGAATAAATTTTTATTAAAAGTGTGGGGTTATGAAGAAGAAAAACATATGTTCATTACAAAAACTGCGCCTTATTTTTCAGCCAAGCAAATTATTCAGATCGAGCAAGTGCCTAATGCATATTCATCTTATTTTATAGTCTAATGAGAATTATTTCAGGTAAATATGGAGGCAGAAAAATTAATCCTCCTGCAAATATGCCTCATACAAGGCCTACTACCGATGTGGCGAAAGAAGGTTTATTTAATATTTTACAAAGTAGAATTAATTTAGACGGTGCCAATACCTTGGACTTATTTGGAGGCACGGGTTGTATTAGTTATGAATTAGCTTCAAGAGGAGCAAGTGCTTTAACTATTGTAGAGAAAGACAATCAAATGTTGGACTTTATTAAACAAAATATTGAAATGCTTAAAATTGAAAATGCGCAAATACTGCGTATGGATGTATTTCAATATTTAAATACTTGTTCACAACAATTCGATTTTATTTTCGCAGGACCGCCTTATGCGTTAACTACTATTGACGATTTGCCAAGAATTATTGTTGAAAGAAAATTAATTTCACCAGAAGGCTATTTTATTTTAGAGCATACGCCTAGAAATAATTATGAAAATTATCCAGGCTTTAGTTTTCAGCGTAATTATGGTGCTACTGTTTTTAGTTTTTTCGAATAGTTAAAATAAATTCTATGTTAAAGTCGGCAGCTAGAAAAGAATTATTATCCAAAAGAAAAAATTTGACGGCTAGTGAATGTCTTAAATGGGATGACTTATTACTTATTCAATTTCAAAAACTAGACTTTTCTAATGTACAGACAATAGGAAATTATTATCCATTAGAAAATAAAAACGAGCCTAATAGTTTATTATTTTCCCGTTTCTTAAAACACATGATACCAGATATTCAAATGGTTTATCCAGTGGTGAATACGGTTACTGCTACCATTGATTTTTATAAGGAATCTGAAGAGATTCAATACAATGATTGGGGAATTGCAGAACCAAAAAGTACTGAAATGGTTGAACCTATATCCGTTGATGCAGTTATTGTGCCCTTAATTGGGTTTGATCTTAGAGGCCACCGTATTGGTTATGGAAAAGGCTTTTATGACAAATACTTTGAAAACTACCCTAAACATAGGCCAAGAATTGGGGTTTCTTATTTTGAGCCTATTTCAAATATAGAGGATACCCATGAATTTGATGTACCTTTAACCCATTGTATTACGCCTTGGAATAGTTATGAATTTTAACAATGTATTTTTAAAATCCTTTAGAGTTTTACTTTTACCATTTGCACTTATCTATGGTTGGATTATTTTTATAAGGAATTGGATGTATACTAAACAGTATCTCAAATCAACTTCATTTAATGTTCCTCTAATATGTATTGGTAATTTATCTATGGGAGGGACGGGGAAATCGCCGATGGTAGAACATCTGCTATCTATTTTATCCGAAGAATATAAAATTGCTACTTTAAGCAGAGGATATAAAAGAAAAACAAAGGGTTATGCTTTAGCGAATGAAGCATCTACCGCATTAGAAATTGGAGATGAACCGATGCAATTTCATTTAAAATTCCCAGGTGTAGCCGTATCGGTAGGAGAAAGACGCATTGAAGCAATGGCTCAGTTATTTCAAGATGTACCTAAAGTAGAGGCCATAATTTTAGATGATGCTTTTCAGCATCGAGAAATTAATGCAGGATTTAATATTTTGTTAACAGAATATAACAATTTGTTTTGTGACGATTTTTTTATTCCCACAGGTGATTTAAGAGATGACAGAAAATCGGCTGAAAGAGCAGATGTTATTATTGTTACCAAATGTCCTGCTAGCTTAACATTGGAAGAAAAAGATGAAATTACAGAAAAAATTGACCCTGCCTTACACCAGCGTTTATTTTTTACCACTATTGCTTATGGAACACCTTATCATATTTATAATCCAGCAGATCAATGGATTTTAACTTTGAGAGATGAAGTTTTACTGGTTTGTGGCATTGCCAACCCTTTGCCATTAAAAAATTATTTACATGAGAACACCAATACATATTATCAATTAAGTTATAACGATCATCATATTTTCTCTATTGAAGACTTACAAGAAATAAAAGAAAAATTGGATCAAATTCAATCAAAAAGCAAACTAATTTTAACTACAGAAAAAGATGCTGTAAGACTGGTAAAATATACTGAAGAGTTAAATGCACTTCCTCTATATGTATTACCTATAAAGCCAAAATTTTTATTTGAAGCGGAGAATATTTTTAATGAACTCGTTAAAAATTATGTTGCACAATTTTATAAAAAAATAAATGGGAACTAGAAAGAACGACAAAAAATCGAAACATATTAAAGCAACTACAAAGCATACTCATATAGTAACTTCTTACAAAGGGGTCCTTGACATTGCTAAATCGGGTATGGGATTTGTAATGGTATCAGGTTTAGAGAACGATATATTAGTATATCCAAACGATTTTAACACTGCCTTGAAAGGGGATGAAGTAAGTGTTAAGATTACAAAAATTAGACAAGGATCAGGAAAAAAAGAAGGTAAAATTTTAGAAGTGCTTAAAAGAAAGCAAGTTTCTTTTGCAGGTACTATGCAAGTAAAAGAAAGAGTTGCATTTTTTATTCCTAGTAGTATTTCACCCATGCCAGATATTTTTATTCCCATGGGTAAATTAAATGGTGCCAAGGATAATGACAGGGTTATAGTTCAATTAACGAAATGGGAGAAAGCTTCTAGAAAGCCTGAAGGCGAAGTATTAAAAATATTTACTCCAGAACAGGAGAATGATCTAGCCATGCAATCTATTGTTGCTGAAGCAGGTTTTTCTTTGTCCTTTAGCGATGAAGTCAATGCCTTTGCAAGATCCTTATCTGATAAAATAGATACTACAGAAGAAGCTAAAAGAAAAGACTATAGAAAAGTACTCACTTTTACGATTGACCCATTTGACGCTAAGGATTTTGACGATGCTATTTCCTATCAAAAATTACCTAATGGACATTTAGAAATTGGAGTACATATCGCAGATGTAAGTCATTTTGTACAACCAGGCACTGCCGTAGACAAGGAAGCTTATGAAAGAGCCACTTCTGTGTATTTGCCTGACAGGGTGTATCCAATGTTACCTGAGCGTATATCGAATGAACTATGTTCCTTAAGACCCAATGAAGACAAACTTAGCTTCTCTGCATGTTTTGAAGTTGATACGCAAGGGAAAATAGTAAGTACTTGGTTTGGAAAAACCATTATACATTCCGATAGAAGATTTACTTACGAACAAGTACAAGAAATTATTGAAACAAAAGTAGGAGATCATTCTAATGAAATTTTATGGTTATTAGATTGGACACAGAAATTAAGAAAAGAAAGGTTTGACAATGGGGCAATTAATTTTTCTTCACAAGAAGTACGTTTTAAATTAGATGACAAGGGCAAACCAATTGGTATAACTATAAAAGAAAGTAAAGAGTCTCATCAATTAATTGAGGAGTTAATGTTAAAAGCCAACCAACTCATTGCACATAAAATGGGTCAGGTAAAAATTAAAAATGAAATACTGCCTTTTCCTTATCGAGTGCATGATCAGCCTAATGAAGAAAAATTATCTCCTTTTATTAGTTTTGCCAAAAAACACGGATATCCTTTTGATATTACTACGCCAACTCATATTGCACATAGCTTCAACGATTTAATGAAGGCTGCCAAAGGTAAGCCTGAACAACATGTGCTAGAACAATTGGGCATTAGAACCATGGCCAAGGCCGTTTATACTAGTGACAATATTGGACACTATGGTTTAGGTTTTGATTATTATTGTCATTTTACTTCACCTATTCGAAGGTATCCCGATATTTTAGTACACCGCATTGTACAATCTGTTTTAATAGGACATCCTATCAACGATACAGAACTTGAGCAAAAATGTGTGCATTGCAGTGAAAGAGAACGTGCCGCTATGGAATCGGAAAGAGCTGCCAATAAATATAAACAAGTTGAATTTATGCGTGATTATTTGGGCCACAGCTTTGAAGGAATAATTAGTGGTGTATCAAGTTTCGGCTTCTGGGTAGAAACCATTGAACATAAATGTGAGGGCCTTGTGAGTGTAGTTTCTTTGTCTAAATTCGACGACTTCAGATTAGTAGAATCGGATTATGCTTTAGTGGGTATGAGATCGGGACGCAAATTTAATATGGGCGATAAAGTCACAATTAAAGTAGTAGCAGCAAGCTTGGAGAAAAGGCAATTAGACTATGAGTGGGATCAAACCAAATAATTTTATAAAGAGTTAGTATTTTATTTACTTCAATATTAATGATACTAACTCTTTATTCTTTTGTATTAATTTCTATATTTCTTTAGTTATTTCTTCAAATACTATGCCCTCTTCTTGTAAACTTTTTAAAATAGGTTTATAAATAGAAGGGTGGGTAGGAATATGTAAACCATTGATTTTAATTTCGCCTTTTAAATACGCAGAAACGCCCATGGCTAAGGGTAAACCCACTGTAGTAGCCATAGCGGTTTCTATTGCATTTTTTCCTTTTTGTACCATTGAGCTTTGCACTAAATATTTTTTAGCATTTAATTCGTATTCAATTTCATGCATCATGACTACCATATCTTTATCGGTGGGTGCTAATTTCCATTTATTTTCAAGTATCCATTGTAATATAGCTGCACTACTCTTATACTGAGCAGGAATTGGCGTTTCGCTATTGAAACCTATATAATCAAATTGGTTTTTAATAATCTCATTACTTAAAAAAGCAGCATATTTATTTTCTAATTGATTTGTTTGTAAATGCTTTTGTATCCAATTTTTAATGCTTGTGTTTTCCTTTATTTCAATAATAGATTCATCAGTTAAACCTAATTGAACAATGGCATTCCAACCTAGAAAAAAATGAGGATGTCTTAAAGTAGTTCTAATAAAATTTTGAACAGTATTTAAACTATAGGTATTAATATATGAAATAGAATTCCTATTGGGATAATAAGATAACTTGCCTATTAATGGAACTTCCACGCCAGGTGCATTTGCAAATAACTGATTATAGTTAAGGGTTTTTTCTTGTCCATCTTCCAAATACAATGCACCCGATTTCCCTGCTAGTATAATGTTATTTGCGTTCCAGCTAATTTTATAATGCCAAGGGTTGTCATCGCTTTCAGGAGCTATTAAGCCACCACAATGCGATTTAAACCCAGTAATTTTTCCTCCTTTGTCTTGTATGGAATGAATGAGTTCCATAGCGCTCATATGGTCAATACCAGGATCTAATCCCATTTCACATAAAACTAAAATTTGCTTCTGCTCAATGGCAGCAGCCATTGATTTCATATTATCATCCACATAAGAAGCTGTAAAAAGGGCTTTGCCATAATGCAGGCAGTCTTTTGCTACTAAAAAATGTAAACTAGGAGGTAACATGGAAACCACTACAGTGGCTTTTTCTATCAATGCTGCTCTGTTATCTTTATTTTCTATATCTATTCCTACAGCATGTCCATTAGGCGCATTATTCCACTTAGTATTTGCCACCGCTTCATTCCCATCGGCTAAGACAATATACCAGTTGTTTTTGACTGCTTGTTTTTGCAAGTATTGTATTAAAACAGTGGCCGATTTTCCAGCTCCAATTATAAGAATTTCAGGGTTCATTTTAGCGTGTATAATTCATTAAAAATCTGTGCTTTAAAGTTAGTAATTCTTACCCACAACTGTGGATAAATGAACCTAAAATTTAAGGTCTAAAAATAGCAAAAAAGGCATTGAAAAGTTATCTTCGTTTACACTCAAAATGGGTATAAAAAACCACTCATTTTTAGTTAAAAGAAATAAACATTATGGAAGATAATATCAATGAAAATCTAGGAGCAGAAGCCACCCAGGATAATGACCGTGTCATTAAAATAAATATTGAAGAGCAAATGAAAACCTCTTACATCGACTATTCCATGTCGGTGATAGTAGGTCGTGCATTACCTGATGTCAGAGATGGTTTTAAACCCGTTCACCGCAGGGTTTTGTATGCGATGAGTGAATTGGGTAACAATAGCAATAAAGCCTATAAAAAATCGGCGCGTATAGTGGGAGAAGTAATGGGTAAGTTTCACCCACATGGTGATACTGCTATTTATGATACACTAGTTCGTATGGCACAAGAGTGGACCATGCGTTATACTTTAGTAGATGGTCAGGGTAATTTTGGTAATCAAGATGGTGACCCACCAGCAGCCATGCGTTATACAGAAGCAAGACTTCAAAAGATTTCAGAAGCCATGTTGGACGATTTGGAAAAAGACACTGTCGATTTTCAATTAAACTTTGACGATAGTTTATCAGAACCTTCAGTATTGCCATCTCGCATTCCTCAATTACTGGTAAATGGTTCATCTGGTATTGCAGTGGGGATGGCTACTAATATGCTTCCACATAATTTAAATGAAGTAGTAGATGGTTGTATAGCCTATATTGATAACAGAGACATTACTGTAGAAGAATTAATACAGTTTGTAAAAGCACCCGATTTCCCTACAGGGGGTGTAATATATGGAATGGAAGGGGTGAAGCAAGGATTAATGACAGGTCGTGGAAGAGTGGTACTTCGAGGAAAATGTAATGTTGAAACTAAGGCGAATGGTCGTGAATTAATAGTTATTAATGAAATTCCTTACCAAGTTAATAGAGACAACTTAACAGATCGTATTGGACAATTAGTAGTAGATAAAACCATTGATGGTATCACGCATGTGAATAACGAAAGTAATAAGCGTGAAGGAACTCGTATTGTCATTGAACTTCGCAAGGATGCAGTGGCACAAGTTATCATCAACCAGTTATTCAAGTATACCGAATTACAAACAAGTTATGGCATTAACAATGTTGCCCTAAGCAAGGGGCGTCCTAAAATTTTAAACTTACGTGATTTAATTAGCGAGTTTATTGAGTTTAGAATGGAAGTGGTTATTCGTCGTGCAAAATTTGAATTAAGAAAAGCACAGGAGCGCGCACATATTTTAGAAGGTTATTTAATTGCCTTAGACCATCTAGATGAAGTCATTCGTTTAATCCGCAGTTCTGCTAACCCAGAAGCAGCCAAAGAAAGTTTAATGAATGCTGGATGGGGCATTTCTGATATTCAAGCCAAAGCCATATTGGAATTAAGATTGCAACGTTTAACGGGCATGGAACGTGAAAAAATTAAGGAAGAGTTTGAGCATTTAATGCAAATTATAAAATCATTAAATGAATTATTAGGTAGTGAGCATTTACGTTTTGAACTAATTAAAACTGAATTATTAGAAGTAAAAGAAAAATTCGGTGATGCACGAAAAACAGAAATCCAATATTTAGCTGATGAAATGAAATTGGAAGATTTAATTGAAGAAGAAGATGTAGTCATTACTATTTCACATTTAGGATATATTAAAAGAACAGCAGTTTCTGAATACCGACAACAAAAAAGAGGTGGTAGAGGTGCCATGGGCACTAAAACTAGAGACGAGGATTTTGTGGAGCATTTATTTATCGCCTCTACGCATGACACAATGTTGTTCTTCACAGAAAAAGGAAGATGTTTCTGGTTAAGGGTATATGAAATACCTGAAGGAGAAAAAACCAGTAAGGGTCGTGCAGTTCAAAACTTAATTCAAATACCACCAGATGATAAAGTAAAAGCCATTATTGAAGTGCGTAAGTTGGATGATAAAGAATATGTACAAAATCATTTCATTATTTTATGTACTAAGCGTGGTATTATTAAGAAAACTTGTTTAGAAGATTTCAGTCGTCCAAGAGTAAGTGGTGTGAATGCCATAACCATTAACGAAGGCGATGAATTACTAGCAGCCCGTTTAACCGATGGTAATAATGAAGTCATGATGGCAGTGAAATCGGGTAGGGCTATTCGTTTCCCAGAAGAGAAAGTTCGTCCAACAGGTCGTGGAGCCATTGGGGTAGCAGGTATTGAAGTGGACAATGAAAACGATGAAGTAGTTGGTTTAGTTTGCGTTCATAAAGATGATAAAGACCGTACCATACTTGTAGTAAGTCAACAAGGTTTTGGAAAGAGAACTGCCATTGAAGAATATAGAATTACCAACCGTGGTGGAAAGGGAGTAAAAACTATTAATGTGACGGAGAAAACAGGAAGTTTAGTAGGTCTAATGGATGTACTCGAAAAAGAAGATTTGATTATTACTTGTAAGTCAGGGGTAACTATTAGAACCAAAATTTCTGATATTCGTGAAGCGGGTCGTGCAACACAAGGTGTTACCTTAATTCGATTAGATGATGGGGATGAAATTGCCGCTACTACTAAAATTGAAGAACAGGATGAATCAGTAGCAGATTTGGAAGAGGGTACAGAGCCATCTGCAAGTGCTGAGGGTGCTGAAAATACTGAAGCCACAGGTGCTACAGAGAATTCTGAAACACCAGAAGTTGAATAAATCAATTTTTAGTTAATAACCAAACCAATCGGCAGAAATTACTAGTATAAATAAAATTTAAACTATAACTTTAGCAAGCAATATTAATAACAAAAAAAGAAATATGAAAAAATTAATGGGCGTCTTAGCAATTTTGTTATCCATGCAAACTTTGCAGGCACAAGATTTTGAAAAAGTAAAAACAGATCTTCTAATTGGTAAAACCGACGAAGCAAAAGCCGATTACGATAAGATTTTAGCAAAAAAAGCAAATCTAGTAGGCAGTGCACAAGCTTTTTATTGGAAGTCAAAAATATATAGTGCTTATCACAAGGATGCTGTAAAAAATCCGAATGCTTATAATGAAGTTAAATTAGCACTTGATGAATATATCAAGGCCGATGCAAGTTTACAATTAGCCAAAGACAATGGTCAAGAGCCTTTCTTTGATGTATATATTAGAAGTTTTAAAGGCGGGGTAGACAGTTTTAATATTAAAAATTGGAAGGGTGCAGCTGCACATTTTGTAAATGCAGTTAAATACTCTGATATCATATTTGCTCAAGGTTGGGCATCTTCTAAACAAAAATTTGATACTACTGCTATTATATATGCAGGTTACTCTAATCAAAATGCAGGTAATTTAGATGAAACTATTTTTTATTATAAAAGACTTGTAGACAATAAAGTTGTTACTCCTGAATTAGTAGATGTTTACCGTTATTTATTAATTCAATTAACAAATAAGAAAGACAAAGCACAATTTGATACCTATTTAGCTATGTCTGAAGCGGCTTATCCAAAAGAAACCTGGACTGAATATACTGTTGATTATATCGATAAAAATTACTCAATAGATCAAAAGGTTACTTATTTTGATGAAAAAGTAGCAGCTGGTAAAATAACTGAACTAGAATGTCAAATGTTTGGCGATATGTTTATGTCTGGAAAGAGCACAGAAGGTGTTAGCCAAGATAATGCAGATAAATACACTTCTAAAGCAGCTGAAGCTTACAAAAAGGCTTACAACATGAATAGTAAGAATTTTGCAGCAGCATTTAATGCGGGTATTAGCTATTATAATCAGTTCACAGTATTAGATGAGAAAGTATCAGATAATATTAAAGCCTTACAAAATATTAACACCAATAAACCTGCAGCCCCTAAGGACCCTAAAAAGAAACTTGCATTCGATGCTTTATATAAGGCAAAGACAGATTCTGTAAATGGAATTAAGGCAAGTTTAGAAGCTCCAATAAATGATAAAGTGGATGCTGCCATAGACTGGATTGATAAAGCATTCAATGTTATCAAAGACAAAGAGAAGTTA
>Ga0114959_10003047_pt1 | contig 13369 bp, 11 predicted proteins | sample C_130625_EF_Meta_FD_87317 | JGI IMG/M metagenome (GOLD analysis project Ga0114959, IMG submission 87317) | Freshwater microbial communities from Lake Croche, Canada to study carbon cycling - C_130625_EF_MetaG | ecosystem: Environmental > Aquatic > Freshwater > Lake | place: Lake Croche, Canada...
GTGATTTATTCGGGTGATGAATTGTTGTGTACAACGATTCTCCAGAATCGTGAACTTACCTGATACAATTCTCCAGAATCGTATTAGACTATCTGCCTGACCTAAAAAAGCCTTTCAAATTGAATTTGAAAGGCTTTTTTTATTTTCGTTCATAAATCTCCCCTAATTCAAACTCAAAATCAATTGAATTAAAGTAAACTTTATTATTGGGGTCTCGCTCTTTTATCAGTGTCCAATGGTCTTCATTTTCACGTCTATAAATTTCAATTTCGGGTGTATCCGTTGAAATTAAAACATACTCTTGAAGCGATGGAATCGTTTTGCAAGCGATAAATTTATCTGTTTTATCATACACGGCCGTACTAGGCGACAATACTTCTACGATCATTACAGGATTCATCAAATTATCCATCTTTTCATCCGCTCTAAAAATAGGCTTGCCATCACTTACCACAATATCAGGATACATAAAGCTCTGATTAATAGCATTATATGTTCTCATGTCATTCTGAAAAACAAATTTATTGGATTTTTGACTTCTCAAATGATTCCAAATAAAGGCAAATAAATCGCCAGAAATAATATTATGTTCAAAAGATGCTCCTGCCATAGGGATGATGCTCTGGAAAAGAAACTCATTCTTGGTGAGACTTTCTCTTTCAAAGTCCAAATAATTTTCAATTTCTACTGTATGGTCTATCTTAATCATAGTTTGAAATCGTTATGTTTCGTTGATAATACGAATATACAAATTATTGATTTAATCGCAAATAAAAAGCCACGCTGGTGGGCATGGCTTTTTATTAAGTTGGAAAAGTTAATATTAAAACGTTCTACGATATATTTTTGTTTTACGCTTGAAAAATTATTAAACTATTTTTCATAATATATTTAAAAAATTCTAAACTCCTCTGGTATTCGTCTTTGTCGTTAAATATTCGGAAATTTGCATAAGTTATCACAATGGTAAATATGCCAAGTGATAACTATTAACAGAAAATAAAAATATGCGTCTTCATCGTCCCTTAGTATCTGCAACCGTCAAGGCATTGCAAGAAATCTTTAGTCCAGAAAATCCTCGTCAGGCCGACCGTGTGATTGAAGAAATCCTTAAATCGAATAAACAATGGGGCAGTCGTGATAGAAATTTCATTGCAGAAACCGCTTACGAAATTGTAAGAAACTGGCGTTTAGCCCTTTACATAACAGATTTATCGGAAAATAATTTAACAGAAACCCATTATTTCCAAATCATCGGTGCTTGGTTAATCGTTAAAAGAGAATCTGAAACAGAGGATTTATTACCCAAATGGGAAGAGTTTGAAAAATTAGATTCGGCAAAAATATTAAATCATTTTCAAGAAGCACAACAAATACGCAAAATCCGTGAATCCGTTCCAGATTGGCTTGATGCTTTGGGAGAATCAGAATTAGGCGCTGACAAATGGGCGGAAGAAATTAAGGCATTAAACCAACAAGCTCCCGTGGTTTTACGTGCTAATACCTTGAAAACTACCCAAAAAGCATTGCAAGATTTATTGAACGAAATCAATATTAAAACATCTGTTTTAGCTGAATTGCCCGATGCTTTAATCTTGCAAAAACGCAGTAATATTGCTAAGACTGAATTATACAAAAACGGTTTTTTTGAAGTGCAAGATGCTGCTTCTCAATTGGTTGCCCCTTTATTGGACGTGAAATTAGGCATGCGAGTCATTGATGCTTGTGCGGGTGCGGGCGGAAAATCATTGCACCTTGCAGCTTTAATGCAAAACAAAGGGAGAATCGTGGCAATGGACGTGGAACAGCGCAAACTTACCGAACTTTTGAAGCGAGTAAAACGCAATGGCGTGGATAATATTGAAACCAAATTGATTGACGCCAAAACCTTATTGAGCCTCGAAGCCGGTGCCGACAGATTATTATTAGATGTCCCCTGTTCAGGTTTAGGCGTAATTCGGAGAAATCCTGATTCAAAATGGAAACTCACTCCCGCTTTTATTGATAATTTACGAAAAATTCAGTGGAAAATTTTATCAGAATATTCGTCTATGTTAAAGAAAGGCGGTAAAATGGTTTTTGCCACTTGCAGTTTATTACCTTCGGAAAGTGAGGCACACATTCAACGATTATTGATCGAACAAGCAGATACGTGGGAGCTTTTATCAGAACGAAGAACATCTCCAGCAACGGATGGATACGACGGTTTTTATTTGGCTTGTTTATTGAAGAAATAAAAACCATATTTTGAGTACTAAGGGATTGGATAATGAGGTGAAGAGGCTTTCTGGAAACCGATTCAACGCATTATCTAATCCCTAAAAAACTAAACCAATTTTGCCACCGCAACTTTGATACGCTCGCAAGCTTCCACTAATTGCTCATCAGCCGCCGCCGTGGAAATACGGATACAATTTGGCGCTCCAAAACTTGAACCTGCCACGGTTGCGACAAAAACTCCATCTAAAAGCCACATGGCAAAATCATCGGAATCTTTAATCAACGTTGTTCCGTCCGATTTACCAAAATAATAACTAATATCAGGAAAGGCATAGAATGCGCCATCGGGCATATTTACTTTAAAATCTGGAATTTCACGTAATAATCCAACTACCAATTTACGACGACGGTCGTAGGCAACTTTCATTTTATTGGCTTCATCCAAAGGTCCATTAAATGCTACAACAGCCGCTTTTTGGGCAATTGAATTTGTTCCAGAAGTTACTTGTCCTTGCAATTTTTCCACGCCTTCAGCAATCCATTTGGCAGCTGCCATAAATCCAATTCTCCAACCCGTCATGGCGTGTCCTTTTGCTACCCCATTTACGGTTATGACCTGATTTTTAATTTCAGGAATTGAGCCAATCGAGAAATGACCTTGCTCCGTAAAATTGATATATTCATAAATCTCATCCGCCATGATGAAAATGTTGGGATATTTGACCACTACTTCGCCAATGGCTCTCAATTCAGCTTCTGTATAAACCGAGCCAGTTGGATTATTGGGCGAAGCAAACATGACTAATTTCGTTTTTGGCGTAATCGCCGCTTCAAATTGTGCTGGCGTAACTTTAAAATTATTATCAAAAGCACCATCCACAATCACGGTTGTACCTTCTGCCAATTTTACCATCTCAGAGTATGAAACCCAATAAGGAGAGAAAATGATCACCTCTTCACCTGGATTTACCAGCGTTGCAATCACATTAGCAAGCGTATGTTTTGCACCTGTCGAAACCACAATATTTTCGGGATTCCACTCTAAATTATTATCACGTTTAAGTTTATCGGCAATTGCTTTACGGAGGTCAGGAAATCCAGCAACGGGCGAATACCCGTGAAAACCATCATCGATGGCTTTCTTTGCGGCATCACAAATGTGCTTTGGTGTTTTGAAATCGGGTTCACCTACGGAGAGGCTGATAACTTTATGTCCTAAAGCAGCAAGATCACGGGCTTTTTTAGTCATCCCTAGGGTTGCAGACTCTTCCAGTGCATTAATGCGGTCGGCGAGTGATACTGTTAAACTCATTTTTTTTAATTTTGATATAATACTGATTTTATAAATTGTGTAAAGTTAGGGCTGCGTGATGGGAACGGAAAGAAAAAAAGGTGATTTGTTTCTTAAAAATGAATAAGTTCCTAAATATTTGTGATTAGTTTTGGGTGAAATTATTAGGTTTGACCCATAAGTAACAACGTATAATTACCAACTATCCCATGCAAATACTTCTAATCCTTATCTTTATAATCGGCTATCTGGCCATTGCCCTCGAACACCCCATTAAAATCAATAAAACTGCCACAGCATTGCTGACGGGTGTATTGTGTTGGACAATCTATACTGTTTCGGAAGATGAACCGAATTCCGTTTTGGGTGAATTGTCCCACCATTTAGCCAGCGTGTCCGAAATCCTGTTTTTCCTTTTAGGAGCCATGACCATCGTAGAATTAATTGATGCCCATGATGGTTTTAGATTAATTACGGACAAAATTACCAGCAAGAATAAAGTTGAACTGTTATGGTTGATTGCATTGATTACTTTCTTTTTATCTTCCGTGTTAGACAACCTTACCACGGCAATCGTCATGGTATCGGTATTGAGAAAGTTAATCAGAGCACCTGAATTACGAAAACTCTTTGCTGGGGTTGTTATTATTGCAGCCAATGCGGGTGGAGCGTGGTCCCCGATCGGTGATGTAACGACCACTATGCTTTGGATTGGTGGACAAATTACGCCGCTTAATATTATGAAAACGCTCCTAATCCCTAGTTTAATTTCTTTGATAATTCCACTTATCTACTTGACTTTCAAATTGAATCGCTCCGTAAAGGATGAATTAATAGAGGCAGATTCTAGGGAAAAAATAAAAAGTTTGGCTTTCAAAACACAAAATTCTTGGATCATGCTTTTTCTTGGGATTGGAACCTTATTATTTGTCCCAATCTTTAAAACCATTACGCATTTGCCTCCGTACATGGGTATACTTTTAGGCTTGGGAATTGTCTGGATTGCTTCAGAAGTTTTGCACGCTGACAAAGACGAAGAAGAACGACATCCGTACACCGTAGCCCATGCCTTGAGTAAAATTGATACTTCAAGTATGCTATTTTTCCTAGGAATACTGGTGGCCATTGGAGCTTTAGAATCAACGCAATTACTTTCGGGTTTGGCGCATTGGATGGATAAAACCGTTGGTAATCAAGATGTTATTGTTATTTTAATCGGTTTGGCTTCTGCCGTAATTGACAATGTTCCCTTAGTGGCGGCTTCGATGGGTATGTACGATTTGAATACCTTTCCTACCGATTCAAAAATATGGGAATTTATGGCGTATTGTGCCGGTACGGGTGGAAGTATTTTGATCATTGGCTCAGCAGCGGGCGTGGCGGTTATGGGGATGGAAAAGATTAATTTTCTGTGGTATCTCCGTAACATTAGTTTCACAGCCTTAATTGGGTATTTTGCCGGAGTGATTACCTTTTTATTAATTTTTAGTTTGTTGTACTAATTAACCAAAAGCCCTTATCTGTTTCAGAAAAGGGCTTTTGGTTAATTCCTGCTGGCTTCAATTCACAAAATATCATCACTTTTCACAGTAAATTTAAACTGTTTTTCCCCACTTGATGAACGCAATTTCACTAGATAGTTGCCTTTACTTAGCGAATAAGCTGGTTTCAAAATTAAATAATTGGCATCTAAAACTTCAAATTCACAGGGGACACCCAAACCAGTTTCTGTGGAAACTAGTGCGGTTAAATTTTTACTATCTTCAACCATCACTCTTAATAAACTCATATCGCCATTTTTAATGAGTGAAATGGGACTGATTGGCTTCAACATTGCGGCGGAATAAGTATGCGACAGTCCATTCACTTCGTATTCTACTATTCTGTAATATTCGGCATTTCTAAGAAATTTTGAATCCGTAAAAGCAAATTGTAATTGTTGTGCTTGCTCAATGGCAGTCTGTTTCACCTCAATTTCACGTAAATCGAAGAAAGTCTCATTATCACTGCTTCTTTGAACAATAAATCGAGCAGATTGATGATCAACTTGGTTAACCCATTTTATTAATGCTCTATTTTCAGCATTTAAAGATGCTTCAAATAGAATTTCTCTATTCGGGCGGATTTTAGTCGTTTGAGCGTCAGTAAGATTTATACTAAATAAAGAAAGAACTGCCACCAAAGTTAAAGCAAGATATTTTTCCATGAATTTTTTGAGATGAATTTTAAAAATTTCTAGATAGCTAAAAAAATTTTAAATAAATAAATAATTAATTTACTTGATTGGCATAAAAAGTAACGATAAATAATTTTAAAGGAACATAAACTTTTTTTTATAAATCTTATAATTTTTTTAGCGACAAAATTAGTGATTAAAAAAATAAATAAAAGGATATTTATGAGTATCAATTTCATTTTTTTTAAACGCAAAAAAAATATCGTAGAATTTTATACTTCCTTGGGTTTTACATATTTTCCAAGGATAATCCCTAAAATCATGAAAAATATAGACATGTATCCAACCCAATTGTAGTGTAATAACATACCATCGGAGGCTTTTTCTACAATGATACCGCCAACGAATGATGCAGCACCCGATCCTAGTTGTATCAGCGAAGAATTGATACTCGTGAATCCTCCTCTTTGCTCGTTATTTACCACGCCCGAAACCATGGCTTGCAGGGTAATGGTACGTCCATTGGCGAATAAAAAAAACATGGAAGTGACGCATAGAATAAGGACTAAACTAGCGCCCGATTGCAGGTGGGTCATTAGATAAACAGGGATCAAAAATAAAGTACCGCAAATAGCAAAAATAAGATATTTCCCTTTTCGGTCGGCAATTTTACCGACAATTCTGGCACTAAAAATGGTTATTGCCCCACCAATTAAGTAAATTAGTGAAACATGGTCAATTGACATTCCTACATTAATTGTCAAGTATGGACTCAAAGAAGGAATGGTGCAAAAATGCCCAAATATTACCACGAATGAAAGCGCTAGAGCTCTCAGTTGGTTGGCGTCCTTCCTAATATTTGTCAAAACAGCATAAGGGCTTGGTTTAACTGACGATAGGTTAATATGCACTCGAAGACTAGGCAAATATCTGTAAATGAGCAATAAATTTACAAATCCAACGGCTACCACGAACATGAATGGCACGTGCCAGCTGATCGTTGAAGCCAAATACATACCCAACGGAACTCCAAGTACAGAAGCGGTTGAAAATGCAGCCATAATGATCGATAAACCCTCCGCACGGTTTTCGTACCTGATCGTATCGCCTACAATGGCAATCACTTGCGAACCCAAAATTCCGCCAAAAATGCCTGCAACTATGCGAGCAAGCATCAACATTGAATAAGTGGGAGCAATCGCACAAGCAAATGTGCCAATCAAAAAGCCAATGTAAGCAATGGTAAGTACATTTTTACGGTCAAATTTATCGACAAAAAAGGCAGCGATAAAGCCACAAATACCAGCACTGATTGAATAGGCCGAAACTAAAAAACTGTATGCTCGGGCGGTTATACCAAAAGCTTCCATCAGAATTGGCCCCATGGGCATCATAATCATAAAATCCATGATGTTGGTAAACTGAACGCATGCGAGGAGATATAAAACTAGCTTTTGGTCTTTAGTCATGGTTGTTAGGTACACGGTGAAGGGTAAACGGTACACTGGAAACGATTAGTCGGGAATAGATTTATCCTATTTTTGCAAAATTTCATCGGCAAGAACGTTTACCGTTCACCCTTAACCGTTCACCGAATTTTATTCTTTCAATAACTTAGCCATCAAACGTTCAAAATCAGCCACCCATTCATGATAATATTTTCCTGTTCCCGGGCCAGAAAAACCAGTGTGCGTTTCACGAATTTTACCTTTTTTATCAATGATTAAAGTGGTGGGAAATCCAATCACTTTGTTCAACATTGGCAAACTTTCGGTTGCGCTTTCCGAATTATTCACACCTGCTCGTAACAGAGGATAATCAATGCCAAAACGCTCTCGAAGTAAGGCCATTTTTGTTTTAAAAAACTCAGCATCGATATTTTTTTCATACGCTAAACCAATTATTTCTAATCCTTTTGCCTTATTTTTTTGATAGAAAGGCACTAAATAATTACTTTCATCCATGCAATTTGGACACCAAGAACCAAGGATTTGAACTACGACAACTTTCCCCTTGAAGGCATCATCCGACAAGGATATTTTTTCTCCTTTTTCGTTTGGAAAAGTAAAGTTTAATTTTTGGTAACCTTCTTTTAAGTAAGTAATTTTCTTTACATCTGGCAATTCAGCCTTCTGGTCTTTCTGAGCTTCAATATTCTTAAACCCAAGCACTGAATCGCTAAATTTACCAGTAATTCTACTACCTTTAATTTTAGCTTTCATCAAAATGGTGTTCGAGCCGTCAAAAGTTGATAGAAACAAACTATCCTTTACCCGATTACCGTCCATATACCGATAATCGCCCGTGGTGGTCAAAAAAGAACCCGTCACGATGTTTCCGTCTTGTTCAAAAATCCCAACGGCAAAACTTTTCCTTTGCGTAACTGTACTGATAAAATTTGTTGACCATTTCCCCTTCAAATCCATTTTATTGACCACTTTTTGGGTAGGAACAAAACGATAATTATAGCCTAAAGTTGCTTTGAAAGGTATTTGCACAAACGACTTTCGTCCTTTATTTTTGCGAAATATGCCCGTCAAATTTTTGTCTGTCATTTTAGCCACTAATTCCGCATCAAAAAGTGAGATGGGGATTGTCAGTGAATCGCCAGAAATAGAAGCATCATCGGTTCTAAATCTCTCCGAAGCATTCAAAATATACACTTGATAGCTATCATCAGCTTTCTTTTGGAGTTCTAAACCAAAAGGAAGAATTCCACCTTCGATTTGAATATTTGCACGCCAGCGAGTTGTTTGTGCTTTCAAAAATTGTCGCTGAGAGACAAGAATAAATACTAAAACTAGGATTTTTTTCATGCTTATATGGAGTAATGCAACCACATAGAAAAGATAGGATGCAAAGTGGTTGAGTTTAGTTTTATAAATCAATTTTTCTCACGATTCTACTACGATGCTTACGATGTTCTTACCGGGTTGCAGTGATATAATTTCAAATAAAGGAGATTAGTTCTTTCGTGAATTTAAAATCTAACAAAAATAAAAAAGTCAGAAGTTATAAGCCTCTGACTTTCTTGCATTTATTTATGATTCTTCATTGCTTCCATTGTAAAGTATTCAACAATTTTATGACATCCTGTTTTAGATAATCAATTACGGGAGCCAGCGAATCACTTTTTAAAGCCGTATTGAAATATAAAGCACCCCGCAGATAATGTTTAGTAGAATCGGTGGTGTAAAATTGCAAATACGTTGGCACTTCTCCTTCCAATTCCATCAACATTGCCTTCTGCCCCGAAGGCATTTTCAAAATGTAATTTTGGATAGCATACGCCTTCAGACCATGCTTTGCCACTAATTTATGGGCGTCATCGATCAATTTTGCCATTTTAATTTTATCACCTCCCAAAGGCTTATAAGTCAGTTGAATCACGGCGTTCAGTTTCGGATAATAGACATACATCCAGTGCGGTTCCGCCCAGCGAACACTGTCAGGTTTCAAAATGGCTTGGGTGGAATATTGAAAGTTAAATGGATGTTTTTCAGTCATTGGCTGATAGCGAGCTATTGGCAAATCTATCCGATTATAGCCTTTTGGCTTCGGTAAAAAATCTGAAACATCATTTTTTTGACGACAATTTGAGATCATTAAAAAGATAACCAGTAGCAATACGCTATTTATCATGAACGGTTTGGCTTGGAGCTTACTCCGATCGGGCGATTTTATTTGTGTAATGAAATGATATCTTTCCGTCATAATTTATGCTAAAAACGATTACTACTAATTAAAAATTAATTACCCAATAGATTACCTAAGCCCCCCAATACGGAGCCACTTTCTTTAGTCGTATTTCCTCCAGTGGGGCTCACAGCACGTATCAATTTTGAGATTGGCATTGATTGAATCCAAACCCTTCCTGTTCCACTTACGGTAGCTAAAAAAATACCTTCTCCGCCAAAAATCATTGATTTCAAATTGCCAGCTCGTTGAATATCGTAGCTCAAATTTTGTTCAAAAGCAACGATACAGCCAGTATCAATTCTGAGGGTTTCATTATTCAATTGTTTTTCGATAATGGTTCCTCCTGCGTGTACGAATACCAAACCATCCCCTTGCAATTTTTCTAAAATAAACCCTTCACCCCCAAAAAAACCAGCGCCAATTTTTTGGTTAAAAGTGATTGAGACCTTCGTTCCTAGTGCTGCGCACAAGAAACTGTCTTTTTGGGCAATCAGTGTATTTCCTGGCAATGACGACAATCTAATAGGTATAATCGTCCCAGGATATGGGGCAGAAAATGAAACTTTTCGTTTGCCAGTTCCACGATTCGTAAAATGAGTCATAAATAACGATTCACCCGTTAATAAACGAGAACCTGCTTGAAAGAGTTTACCCATCACCGAATCGTCTCCACTGGATCCATCGCCCATTTTGGTCTCGAAAGTTATTCCATCTTCCATGTAACACATCGAACCTGCTTCGGCAATCACCGTTTCATTTGGGTCCAGTTCAATTTCTACGAGTTGAATATCCTCGCCAATAATTTTGTAATCAATTTCGTGTGAATTCATTGTTTTTTTCAGTTTAAGTTAATACCACAAAAATAATCAATATCAGGTGATTTTCAAGAACGACTGATGCCTGATTGGCCAAAAAAGGCATCAAACGGTCATATTTTTGGTCAGTCAACAACACGCCAAACGAGAATAAAAAAAATACCTCCTTAATACTGACGATGCTTTCTGCCGAAATTGTTTACTGGTGACTATCCAAAGCTCCCTGAACAATGTCATAAAATTTCATTTTCAACTCCTCAATATTAGCACTCGTCATGCCCAGTGTTTCAATTGGTTTATGCACGATTGCTCGAATTGTTTGCGGATAAATGGCAAAATCATTAGGCTGAAGTATCTTATAATTATTCAACAGTGAAATTGGTACTATCGGAATCTGTTGTTTGATTGCCATTACAAATGCGCCATCTTTCAAGGGCAGCGCCATCTTGGGAAAATTTTTTGACCAAATTCCTCCTTCAGGAAAAATCATAATACTTCGGCCGCTGTGTAAGGCTTTTAAGGAACGATTCATGGAAGTAGCTCGGCTATTTTTATCATTTCTATCCACTTCAATATGCAAATTACTGAATATATACCCCAACAGTGGAACCCCTTTGACGGATACTTTGCCTACAAATGCGAAATAATTTTTAATAATTATTCCCATGGTGGCAATGTCAACGTAGGAAAAATGATTGGCACAAAAAACGTAAGCCTGATTAACGTCAGGTTCAAAATCATACTGAACTTTAATAGGAATACCAGCAATTGAAAAAAACATTTTACCCCACACCCTATTCAGGTCATGAGCACGTGGTTTCCATTCGGGTTTTTGAAGAAATAACCAAAAAAGTGGAAACAAGAACATCAATAAAAATACAAACCAAAATACGACCCAAAGGGTATAAAAAAAATTTAGGATACGCATGAAAAAAATATAAAAAGTTTCGTTTTTAATTTACTTTAGACGTAAAATTAAAAAGGTTAACAGCCGCCACCGTTAACCCCAAAAGAAAATCTGCACAGTTATTTTAATAAACAAGATTAGACATCTGGTAATAAGTAAGTATGTAAAAAAATTCCGAAAGGAAATGATGTTGTAATTTATTCAAAAGACTTATGAAATTTTTAGGGGTTTTTTTAAGATTCCATCAATAAACTTGTTTACAAATTACCGAAAAACGATAGAAAAGGAGTGTTCAAACTTAATTTGAAGACTCCTTTTATCAATACGCTGTTATTAAACTTTACATACCCATCATTTCTTTAAAAGCTACCGAATTTCGAGTTGAAATTTCTAACTCAATACCGTTATTTAAAGCTACTTTCATTCCACCTTTGTAATATGATTCAATGTGTGAAATATATTCAGTATTAATAATTTGCTGACGATTGGCTCTGAAGAAAATGTGCGAATCCAAACGCTCTTGAATTTTATTTAAAGAACGGTGAATCATTGGACGGTCTGCTCCAAAATGGAAACGACAATAATTCCCTACCGATTCAATCATATAAATTTCCGTTAAACGAACGAAAAAACACTTCTCGCCGTCTTTCAAGAAAATACGCTTTTGAGCAGGAAGTTTTCCTTCAAAACCCGATTCTTTAACTTTGTGTTGCTGAATGTCTGACCGAACTTTTTCAATCGTTCTTGCCAAACGCTCTGATTTCAGTGGCTTGAGTAAATAATCCATTGCCTCGGCTTCAAAAGCCTGAACGGCGTATTGATCATGCGCTGATACAATAACAACTTTGGGAACATATTCAAGGTCATTTAACAATTCGAAGCCATTTTTTTCTGGCATCTCTATGTCTAGGAATATCAAATCTGGTTGCAAACGGTGGATTTTCTCCAAAGCCTCATCAACGTTTTCAGCTTCGTCAATAATCTGAACATCTGGATATTCCTGCAACAGATACTTTAGTTCCTGACGAGCTAACCGTTCGTCATCCACCAAAATCGTTTTAATTTTCTTACTCATTTGCTTTAGGGGGGACACGACTTGATAATTGGGGTTACCAGCTCGGGGGGAATAGGGTTTTCTATTTGCCATCTCTGCGTAACGTAGTTTTACAAAAATTTAACAATCTGGTTCAACACCTGTGAACCAATCAGGGGACTGCATTGAAATAATCGGTTGTGAATACAACAATTATTTTGAAAATAATCTAATAATAAAATAGAATTAATAAAAGATACATTTTTTAACATTTCTCCGCTAAAGTAACAAATTCCGTAATATTTTTCACTAATTATCTACTTATATTTTATTTTTTTATTAAGTGGCTAAAAAATTATTGTCACAAATTGACTAAAATAGTTATGCCACGACATGAATATCATGTTAAGAATATTTCTTTAATTAATCCGTAATTTATTAAAACTAAGACTTTCAAGATATTAATGACAATATTAAGATTTATATCGATCTCAGCAAAGCGTCAAAAGTCAAATTCGATTATATGCGCTTAAATTATTGTGGCTTGTGGTAAAGCGCTTATCATTGAAACGAATTTAAGTTTTATATATTCTTTTGCCATTTGGTTACCTGCTTGAATCCAGTATTTTTCCGCAAAATAAAACGCTTTTCGTTCGAAGGACTTTCAGATTTTTCTTACAATTCGTAAATCTGTTCGGTCTCCCAGATTCAGATAAGTATTACGGTTTTGGCTTTGTCTGGTTTCCATAATTCCTTGGAAGATCATAGTGAAAGTCGAAACGATTAGAAGGGTACACAATTATGCTCAGCCTTGGTTAAACTCCTACTGAACCCGATTTTTCCACGGCTAAATTTTATGTTTCTGTAACTTTTTAATTATCATACATTTTATTGAAATTAAGTGGTGATTATTTTCAGTGATCAAACACAGAAAATTATTATGAACTTTTGACGTTTCACGCAAATACTTTAAAAAGTTTTCCATTTAAATAGAGTTGTGAATACTCATCCATTTGAAGGAAAAAAAGATAATTTTAATCAAATTTTTTAATTCACCGCAAGGGAATTTGGTGTGAATAATATTGACATTCTGTTTAAATTATTACTAATTATCCTTGCAAAATTTACCAAATAAAAGCCTTTGGTAGTTGATAAAACCATTAAAATTTGGATATTAAGCAATATTTTTGGTATTTTTAGGGTTAGAATTCTGTGTTACCATTAATAA
>Ga0114959_10003052_pt1 | contig 13361 bp, 21 predicted proteins | sample C_130625_EF_Meta_FD_87317 | JGI IMG/M metagenome (GOLD analysis project Ga0114959, IMG submission 87317) | Freshwater microbial communities from Lake Croche, Canada to study carbon cycling - C_130625_EF_MetaG | ecosystem: Environmental > Aquatic > Freshwater > Lake | place: Lake Croche, Canada...
AAAATCTGATTTTTCATCATTTTCTCTATCGCTTTTGATAATTAATGTATCTTTATCTACAGTAATATCAAGATCTTCACGATCATACCCCGCAACAGCCAATTCAACAATATAATTGTCTTCATCAACTTTCTTTACATTGTATGGGGGAAATGCGGATGTTGTTTTTTTATTTGATTCCCATCTTACAAATTGATTATTAAACCCTAAAAAAAACGGGTCATCAAAAATAGATTGAATTTGTGTAAATGGATTGTTATATGTTGTTAGATGTGTCATTTTACTTAGCTCCTTTTCAGCAAGTTAGTTAGATTCAAGACCCCGTAGGCATCCTGTAAATATATTATATCAGATTTTATTGATTACTGCGACCCTTTGGATCGCTATGATTTCCGTAGCCTACAGTCGGTTTTCCATCACGTTGTGGCGGGGAATTGTAAGTTGACATCCACCCAGTATCACCCTCACGGTCACCATAATTTGTTCCAGACGTGGCATCACCTAGCGGGATGAACACGCCATCCCAAATAGATGTTGAATCTTTTGTTGGTGTAGGATTTGCTGATTTTTTGACGGGGATACAATTAGGAACAGTTTTGCCATTTTTATCTTTAGTTCCTGCATATTCATACCCATCCCAACATGGTCCTTGACCTTTTTCCATGCAATACATACATTTTTCTGTATCAGAAATATAATGATGATCATTTCCTAAATCATCACATCCGCAAGTCATGCATTTACGTACTTCAACTTTTTTCTTTTCAATTTTAGAATCAAATGTTGGTGAGAATACTCCAGACCAAATTTCTTTTTTTATTTTATTTTCCCTTTCAACAATAGCACGAGACCAAGAATATCCTGCGTCCCCGCCCCATGCATACCACATAACTTTGCCATGTGATGGCTTATCCCATTCTTTGCCTTGCTTATCAACTTCATGACGTGAAAAGAAAGAATACATACGCTTTACGGTATCAAGAGATAATGATTCACCATTTACAATTTGATGTGCACGTGTCCAGCCAACGTTTGTTCCAGCACCGTTTGCTTTGCCATCTTCTTTCCATTTAATAGCTTTTGCTGCTGCTGATTTCATTCCTGAAGTTGGCTTATAACCACCATCTGCTTTTACAATTTCTTCCGTCACTGCAAGTGCCTCCAATGCATATTTTGCGTCTTCCTCTTTAAAATAACAACCTATTGATTGTCCTGTTCCTACTTTAATTACTGACCATCCATGTTGACAATCTGGGGTATTAAATTCAATTTTCCAACCAACTCCACCACTTATGCGACCAGAATTAACTGATGAATCTCCCGCAACTGTACCACGTTCTTTATTAATATCAGACATCATTCTCCGTTGTTACTATTTGGTTTAAGTATATCATTATTGGATTTTCCTGCCAAAATAGTTTTAATATTAACTTTTTTCTTTGTTTTATTTGATGTAACTTCGGCTGCTGGTAAAGTTCCATTTTTTCTAAATCGGAGGGATTCCCAGAGGGCGTGGGGTAATGTATGTATTCCATAATGTGTTCTATGATGATTTGTGCATAATACTTCAAGGTTGCCTGGACTTTCCAACCAAATTTGAAACTCTTGATCATCTGTAAAATGTAAACCAAAATATGCTTCTACTTTAGCTTTATCAGCATTTGGTATTTGACTAAATTCTATATGTGTGTGATGCAGTTCCATTTGTCCACCGCATAAATCATCATTGATGGCACATTTCCAAAGTCCCGCCGCTTTAATTTTCTTTTTGGCTTGAACAAAATACTTATAGTTTGGATCTTTTTCTCGTGGATCATGTTCTGGTATATGTGCCAGAATTGAAAATGTCATTTTTTGATCGTGTGCATCAGTCATTATAAGTTAATTATACATTACGAGAGCGAATAGCGAGAATTGAACTCGCACATTAACCTTGGCAAGGTTACGCACTACCATTATGCAATATTCGCAATTGGGGGCTATATGCAGATATTCCAGCACCAAATGACGCTGCCCTATCTCCCCGAACTCTTACGCTGCGGGTCTGTTATATGTAACTATACCATTCTAAGGTGTGCTGCATATAGCCTTGCTTCCCGTCATGGATTCGGACCACGATTCTCGCCTCCAAAGGGCGATGTCCTGCCAGTTGGACGAACGGGAACTGATGAAAAACTACTGCTTTTTAGTTTTAGTTAGCAGAGCCTATCAATTTATTTTGTATTAATTTTTCTCGTTCATCAATAATTTCATATGAAAATTTAATTAAAGCTGCTTCATTTTGATTGTAATGATGACCGCAAAACATTAATTCTCCATTGACACCTTTTACAAGAACTAACGCCTCAGCGAAACATTGATCGCAACGATCAACTGGACCCAAAATATATTCTTTTTCTTCTGTTACTTCTTCTTTAGTCATTATCATAAGTATATCTCTTTCTCTAGTTAGTTAATAATTTGCTGGGATGGGAAGGATCAAACTTCCGACCTTGGAGTTAACAGCTCCCTGCTCTGTCGCTGAGCTACATCCCATTGTTGTTACTTTATATATTCTAACAGCTTTTTAATTTTTTGTCTATTATCACCCAACAATCCAACAGCAGTGTTGCATTGATTACATAATAAACCACGAACACATTTACCACAAGACCTTGGTTTGTTGCAACATTTATGATCATGGTCTATAACCATTGCAGCATTTTCTTTGCAAGAATGACATAAACCATTATGCAATTTAAACATTTCTATAAATTTTTCTTCAGTTATATGATGTCTTTTCCAATTTGCCTGATAAATATTATTCATCTTATTTTTTGCAGCTTTTTTGTCTGGACGATCATTATAGTATTTAGTTACATAAGCAGTATGGCATTTTTTACAAGTACCCCGCCTACCATCTTTATAGCCCGTACCTTTGGCAAAAAGCTCAAGATCTTTTTCTTCACCACATTTATTACATTTTTTCATAATATTAGCTTAACAGATTTTGAGCTAATTGTCAAATTCTATTCTATTTTACCAAATGGGTTTTTGTCAATCATATTAAGTAAATCTTCCGCATTATTAATCATTCTGCGCTGTGCTTCAAATTTTCCTAGTTCAACTACTTCAATTGCAATAGTTGACATCATATCAATTAATCCACGAGCATATCTTTTATCTTTAACTTCTGCTGAACTAACTTCTTTTGTCATATTAAGAACTGATTGTGTAAAATATTCACAAAGTGCAGTTAAACTAATATAAATATCATTATCGTCTTCAATTGTTTTAATTGTTCCATCTGCTAACATTTTTATCCTTTGTTTGTTGTTGTAGGTGTTAGTCTACTATAATATTCGGAAGTTGTCAACTACATCTTTGTATTCACTATCATCATCATCAAAGAAATCCCTAATATCCGTAGGCATTACCCGTCTTTCTGGCATTTTAATAGTGTTTTTTAATCTTGCATCTGATTCAGCTTTAATTTGTGCAAGTTCTTCTGAAAATACCCCAGAATAAGTATAGATTTCAACATCTCTATCCCGTTCTGGCGGCGTTAACGCTATAGAGTTAAATATTGCCCCACATACGGCGTCTGAAAGGTCTTTAGAGCCTTTTCTAGGGTGGTCTACCTTATCTTTTACAATACGCAATTGAAGCAGTTCATCTACGAGCAATTGAATTTTAGGGCCATGCAATCTTTCTTCAGTTAAAGTAAGAGACATGTCTTCGTAATGTTTTTTTGCTACAGAAAGTATCTCTGTTTTAATATTGTTAACGCCAAGTTGTTGCATCATGTCGTGTGAATTCCAACGATCAAACGTAACCATTTTTAAATTAAATCCCCGCTCACGAACTGACAAAATATAATCTTTAACTTCTGTAAAATCAACTGATTTTGATGCTGTAGGCGTCCAGTATCTGACTGCATCTACCACAACTCTAGGGGCTGCTTCTTTATACTTCTCTCCAATTTTCATTGTAACCCAGCCATCTACATGTGCTAATGCTACTGCACAATGGTCATGCTTTTGCGCTAAGTCCACATGCATAAAATACGTTTTATCTTCTTTTGGTTTAAAATCATCATCAAATCTTCCATAATTATCTACACCCTGTTTTGGATTACTAAATGCTTTTTCAATTACCGTTCTGCTTTTAAAGAAAGCATCTGTGGCGTCTGGTGGCATGCAGGCAAAACGAGATAAGGCGTCTGTCGGATCTGTGTAAAAGTCAATAGTAAAATCTTCAATTTTACGTGTTGGATTAATGTCCCATGTTGGTCTTTTTAAAGCATACATCCTTGGCACTCTGTATGAAACTATATGATCTTCTTCCCATTCAACTTCAAATTCATTGCCTGTCGTGCCATCTGGCAACTCTGGGTCTACCTTAAACTTGTGATGCCTGAGAACAGTTTCTTTTTCGGCAACTGCTTCATTATATTTTTGCTGAATATAATCATTTTTAAAACGTGGGAATGAAAGAAGAATTACTTTACCAACGTCTGGAAAACGTGAGTTGACAGATGCACGATACATTTTATAAATTGACGATGCAGTTTTTGCTTGTTCATGGCCAGTTGTAGACTCCAACTCAAAGCCAGAAATTTCATCAAGAATAATTACAATAACGTTATATCCTTCCCAAGCTTCCCTTTCTGAGTGACCTGAGTGAACTGTAACAGATTTATCAAACTCAACCATATTTGCTTTAGCAATATATTTTCCTTGAAACCAAGGGGACTTTTCAATACGTTGGTTAAAGCCTTTAAAAAATACTCGGTTTGCTTGTACTGCGTTAATAGCAATATTAATAATATCAATAGCGTCCCCTGGGGGTTTTCCAAAATATACGGCAGGGTCGGAAAGACACAATAACAAATAAACCATATAAGCACAAGCAATTGTAGAAGTATAATCTTTTCCAGAACCCTTGCCTAGTTGAAGAATAACTTCATTACAAGTTTGTTTAAATATTCTAAGTCCTTCTTCTTCACCATAAATACGAATAAGAGTTTCTTTTTTATAAATTTGAGTCATTGCTTTAATCATTGTATATTGATAATCAGACAATGGCGGTAATCCAAGGTACTGTTTATCTGTAACAAATTGTTCCAAAGATACTGGTGTTTCGGAAAATTCATCCCCAGTTAAAGCATCTAGGAATACATCAAAATTATTCATTAATTACAATAGCCTCAATTTGACCAGTTACTTCAGATAATCTTTTTGAAACTTCCCATTTGCACTTTTCGCAATTTGAAGTAACTTCTTTAAGTATATTAACTAAAACTTCTTGCTTGCGCTCTGATTCTAATATCTGATCTGTAATATCATTATTTTCCAAGACTCCCGCTTTATTTAGCATATCAATACGTTTAGCTTCAATATCAGCGATAAGTTTAAGAGATTGTGCTTTAACATTAAGTGCATCTTGAGCATCTGCTTGCTCTACGGTTCGCCATGCTTCTTTAATAAGCAGACTATAGTGTTCATCCGCCCCAGCTAATGCTTCTTTTGCACGAGCTTTAATTGCCGTATTATCCTGCACTAAAACTTTCCAAGTATTAATATGCATGTCAACTTGAACACGAGTAAGTTCTAGGGTACGTGCGATTGCTGCTGGGGTATTACCTTTAAGTAATTCCTCAACAACCTTGTTCATTTGATCAAATTGACCTGCGACTTCTAATTCTTTATCCATTGTCTGTTTTATAAAATCCTGATCCCTTAAATTGAACACCAATATTGTTTACTACTATTCTGTACATATATGAACCGCACGGGCAGGTAATAGGAAGGTCTCTATCGTCTATACTTCTTTGCTCTTCAATAGTGTGATTTTCATCATCTGAGCAAACATATTCATATGTAGGCATAATTTATTATACTACTTTAGGGGACTTTTTGTCAACTGCAATTTTAAGTAAGACTAAATAACCAATTAAATCATCAATATCGTTATCGCCCGCAAAACCTTGATTATTTTTTACACGATTTATTTTGTCATCAATGCGAACCTTTAATTGTTCAACATTATCAGATGTAGCAAATATCCTAACAGGGTCTATTGCCGAATTACCATATGATATGTTTTTATTTATAAGAATTTGCGCTATTTCATGGCATACCCCCCAAATTTCTTGACCAATAGGGGCAGTTGCTGAGTGAAGGTATAAATCATTACAGCTAAATTGTTTTGCATCTGGGTATACTGATTGAAGCATTTATATTAATCCATTCTATTTGTGTTGTGTATTGTTGTGGGCAAATCATAACCATTGCATATATTATTTGTTGATGGTTTTAAATTGTATGAATTTAAAGTTTTTTGAACATAAAACATATAAAGATCAATAGGATCGTTTATAATGTTAAGTTCTATATCCTTAATTAATTTTTCTGCGCCAGATCTATTTAGCATATATGCTCCAAGCCAATTGCCTTGATATAGATTGCATACGTTTGGAAGCCCAATGTCATGTTCTTGAGATTTGTAATAATGTAGTTGATTTCCCTCTGGAATTGAAAAAAATAATGCATCCCAATTTTCTGGCATCTCTAAAATAAATTCGTTAATTTTTTCTAAAAAATTTGAGACTAAAGATACGTCATCTTCAAAAATTAATAAATATTTTTTATCTGTTTTTAAAAAATTAACCCAAGCATCATAATTACTTGACCATACTCCCACTTCTGCAAATTTAAATTCTTTTTCATAATTTATATTAAAATTTGGCTGCTCCATTTTTAAAATATTAAGATCATCAAAGTTTGATATATCATAAGTTTTACTATTTAATTTGCTTGATGTTTTTGACAACATGTTATCTATAGCATCTGCATATTCTTTTCGGTCCATACTTCTTTCCATATGGATAACTTTGTGGGTAAATGACACTACATAAGCCTTTCAGACCAAGTTTTAGGAGTTTTATTTGTTATAAACTCTAGCGGCAAGTGATAACTAAACGGTCTTGCTCCTTTTATTTTAATCCATTCCACCAATTCTGTCAAGCCTTGATCTAAACTTTTAGATGTATTATAGTTTAATAATTGTCTTGCTTTATCTGCAGAACAATTAGCATGTTTAACTTCTTGCGGTCTTCCTGGCATATAAATAATATCAAGTTCAAAGTTTAATATTTTAGCAACTTTTACTGCCAACTCGTTAATTGTAATAAATTCTTCATCTGGACCAATATTAACAACTTGACCATCAACTACATCTGTTTCACATGCAATCATTAATGGGTCTGCAACATCTTGCCAAAATGAAAAGCAACGCATTTGAGACCCGTCGCCATATACAATAGGTTGATTTCCTTGAAGCATGCGATTAATCATGATTGATGCTACATTTCTATAAGGATCATCAAACTTTTGACGTGATCCAATTATGTTATGTGGAACCAAAATTACATATTTCATGCCGTGAGTTTCGCATATATTTTTAATTAAAAGTTCTGCAGAATATTTAGCAATACCATATGGGTCTTGTGGTTTTGGTGTCATGTCTTCTGTAAATGGAACTATATCTTGTGTTCCGTATCTAGCCATAGAGGACATATGAACAAACTTTTTGACCCCCGCCCTAATAGATGCGGATACTGCAACAGTTGTAATGTGAGATGTATTGCGTGTCACAAGAGCTGGGGAGAATACAGAAAGTCCTTCATAAGCAGTACATGCAGTATGAATAACAAGGTCTACTCCTTTAAAATGATCTTTGACTGCATCAAAATCTCCAAGATCTTTTGCATAAAATTCTACGCCAACTGGCACATTTTCATAGTAACCACCTATTAAATTATCAATTCCAATTACTTTGTAGCCTTTTGCAAGAAATTCATCTGCAAGATGACTTCCCATAAATCCTGCTACTCCTGTGATTAATACTTTTTTCATAATGTTTTGTAATATTCCTCTCCAAATTGTCCCCAATTGCCCTTCCATTTTTCAAACATTTCATACTTTTCAATTAAATTTTCTCTGCCATGCTTAAAAACTCCCCAAGTTTCTGTTCTTGGAGTTGGATAGCAAGTAAATTTTTCACAAAGATCAACATATGGTCTTGGAAAAGCTTCTTCATTAAACATTGATTCTGCTTTGTTTTTTGATTCAGGAATTACCATTTTTGATAAAGTTTTTCTTTCATAAAGCCCAAGATAAGAATTCATATGAAATCCATTATCTGCTAAACAAACAGAACCCTCAATATCAAACATGCTCATGAGCAAATCATTATTTTTAACCACTATACTATCTTGAAGATAGATAAATCTTTCTATAGATGTATTATCATAAATCCATTTTATATGACCAGCTTCAAATCCTGGAGTTGATACAACAATTGCTGGAACTTTTAAAGATTCTAGGCAGTCGTGAACCCACTTTTCTCTTCCAATATTTGTACCTATTACAATTGCATTTTTCATTCTTTTAGTCTCCTTTTTATCTCAGTAGAAGATATATCTTTTGTATATGGAACATACACTAAACCGATTTCTTTTTCATCTAACCAATCTTGATCAAAACCCATTTGTTTATAATAATCTTTTTTAGCCCAATCTGATCCTATCACTATGTAATTTGGATCAACCATTTCAATGGCTATTTTTGAGTTTTCCCCGCCAACATTCATTACAACTTTGTCTACATAGATGCATGATTCTAAAACATATTTTCTTTCCGCTTCGCTACACACTGGGGCATAACCTTTATATTTAATTATAAAGCTATCAGTATTTAAAGATACTACAACAGACCCATCATTACCTGCAATCTCTTTGCATCTTTTTAAAAGATTAACATGACCTGAATGAAATAAATCAAACGTTCCACCTGTGTAAATTATATTCATTTAATTGCCTTAATTTCCCATACTAAATGATAAGGAACATTTACATTCCAATATTGATTTATTTTTTCAAATTGACCTTTAAATCCATAGGATTGTCCAAGCGCAAGGCTTTCTGAAAATGTAAAATAATCTAAAGTAGCGGTGGTAATATAATTTACATGTTGCGGGTCCATAAAAGATTCTTGATGTGGTACAGCGGGAGTAGCAAAAAGGCCAATCCCGTCTGGCTTTAAAACTCTCCATATTTCACTCATAATATCAATAAAAGGTTGTTTTCTTTCTCTTTCAAGATATAGCATTCTTGGTATATGCTCAATAAAATCAAAACCAGTAACATAATCAAATGAATTATCTTCAAAAGGAATTGGGTCTATTACTAAATCCGCAATTTTAATATTTGAATTGCCAAAATCAACAATATCTATCCCATATAATTCTTGTGCATTAAAAGGATTTTTTGGATTTGGTCCACAACCTAAATCTAAAGACTTCATGCTATCCATTCTGTCAATAAATGTTTGTTCTCTTTAACATATTCTGGGTAAGAATCATCTATTGGAACTACAGATAAACGATTCCAATCTCTTTGCAGAATGTCTTCTACATTATCTATTCTGCTTTGAAGTATTTCAAGAGTATTGTATTCATTATTATTATATTCTTGATGAGAAAAAGCTTCAATTTTTTCTTTAATTTTTTCTACCGTCTTTAAATAAGAAAAATGCCATCCACCATTTTGAATTGGCGGAAAAGATTCATCTTGACGATGTGCATCAAAATTTATAAATTTTCCATAAGATATGAATTTTGGTCTCCAGCTTGTTTCTGAAGTTAGTACATTAAGTTTATAGTAATAAAATGGTCCTACTAATGCTCCACCATTTTCATTAAAACCGTTTAATCTTAAATTTTCTACAACAGACCTTCTTGGAATTTCATCTGCATCAGCAAAAAGAATAAGGTCTCCGTCATCAAGATTTAAAAATCTTAATCCTTCTTTAGATAAATGATCTTTTTGAAAATACTCCCTTTGCCAAACATCATCGTATTGAGAACGTTCTGCTACAATAATTTCAATTTTATCAGCATATTGAGCATATCTTTCTTTATAGCATTCTGATAAATATAACGGCTTTTCTTTACCAGAAAACGTTTCTTTTGCTTCCATGATAACAAATTTATCAACTACATCATATAATTCCCTGAATCTTATATCTAAAATTAAAAACTCATCAAAAAATGGAAAACAATCAATTACTTTCACTTTATAAGACTCCTAATCTTATTAACATCATCTGCAAAAGATGATTGCTTATAACTATTATACCTTACTTCATCTTCCTGCATATTACCTGCGGCTTTATATGTATCATCAAAATTATTTTTTCCATTTGTATAATGATTATGCTCAAGATTTACATCAGGAAAATAATGTAATATCCCAAGCTCTTTGCCTAAATCTTTATAAAAATTATCCATATAAAAATGATTTAAAACTGGTGGAACAAACCATCCTAAAGATTTTATAATTTCAGAATTAACTATAAATGTATTAGGTAATCCTTCACCATGATAATAATCGTTGCCATATGAAATGCCAACTTTATTTTTTAATGGTTCTACCAATATACTGTCCCAGCCATAAGTATTTACTTTAACATCATCCCCGATAAAACAAATATATTTATATTCATTTACAAATTGATTTGCTATAAAATTAATTTTAGGACATAAACGCATGTTTTTGTTAACACTATAAATTACATCCTCTTCAATCCCATAGGATTCAAAATCATCATCATCAAGTCCAAAACAAATGTCTGAAATTGTTGAATTTTTTTTAAATAATTCATAAAAATGTTTAATTTTTTCAGGCCTTCCACGGGATGGCAATATAACTAAAATTTCATTCTTATTCACAATATCAATTAAACCATTCATTTTTTCTCCTGCGATCTAAATTCCAGCCTCTATTTATATGATTGTTTTTCTTTTCATAAAAATATTCTCTATTTAAATTATCTGTTATTGAATTTCTTGTCATAAACAATTTATTATTTTTATATGATTGTGAACCACCTTCTAAAGCAAAAGCATCAGCATTAATTATATGTATTTTAAAACCTTCATCATAAAATCTATCTGTATAATCTTCATCTTCCCAATAAACTGGATAAAAAAATTCATCAAACAATCCAGTTTCCTTAATTATATCTTCTCCCAAACTAAATATATTGTATTGTTGCGTTTTTGTAAATACAGCTCTATCGCTTTTACTTTGTGCTGCAAACTCTCTAAGTGTTCCTGGTTTTGTTACAGTATCATTAGATCCAAACATCCAATATTTTACATGTGGATAAAGTTTAATGCCTAAATTCCAAGAAGCTGCACATCCTAAATTTGATGGCAAGTTTAAAATTCGAATATTTAAATTAGGAAATTTTTCTTTAAGGCCTACAGTATTGTTGTCATTCTGACTATTATTAATAATTAAAATTTCATCTATTGGATGATCAATTGCTTCAAGAGATTTTTCAAGTAAATCAAATTTATTTATTACAGGATAAATTAAAACTGGTATTGATTTAATATTTTTATCTGTTGTTGAATCTAAATTTACGCAATCATAATTTGGAAAATCCACTACTTAGTCCATTTTCTAGGTTTCTTTATAAAGCCGTGTTGTTGTAATACTCTTTGAATAGTCATATGAGAGCATTTAGCTTCCATTGCCATTTCACGAATTGTTTTTTTCTCAAGCACATATCTTTTATGCACCCAAGCTTTACTATCATATAATTTCATTGACCGCATACCAAGCTATTCCCGCCGCATCAGCGACATTATCGGACTCAGTTTTAATGCCCAGCGTTCTACTAAATTCAATAGTGCGTTGTTTTCTACGCTCTCTGATTTTTCCTTTGATCCATGTGTCGGATTTTTCGGGGAACTCATTTTTTATCGCCTGCTTCTCTATTTTGTTAAAATTTTTGTTACCAATATATGATTGCCAGGTTATAGGGTGAACTTCAACCACTTGCATATTATCACTAAGTAACTCTCCCATTATAGCACCAAATACGTATGCCATCTTAATCCCCGTGTGAACAGACCTTACTGATATAGCTGCCTCTATAACAACAAAATCAACATCTAGTTGACTTTTAAAAGACTTAATCTTGCGCTTTGCATCAAGAATTCTTTCATATACATCGCTTCCCTCAAAAGTGATTTCTCCCCATTTAATAGCTTTTTTGTCTTCTATTAAACAAAAAGCAATACTATTAGTACTTGCATCTATGCCCAAAACTTTAGTACGTTTTGGTTTGATTAAATTAACGAGAGACATTTTTTAAAATACCTAACAGAATTTGTCTTTCATTTTCTTTTTCATCACTAACACACTTGTCGCAAATTTTTCCTTCATTATACATACTTAAAATTGCTCCACAATTTTTAGATTTACAAATTCTTTTTTTACCCGCAAGCCTTGCTTTTTTTTCATAATAAGCATCTTTAAGTTTTTCATTAGTGGCTATTCTGCAACATTCATCAGAGCAATACTTTTGATTGTGAGTAGATTTTTTAAATTTTTCATTACATGAATCACGAGCGCATGCATCTAATATCTCTTTAGCCATTAAATTTACCTTTAAATATTTTTCTCAAGCACTAGTGGTTCTATATAAACTTCACCTAAATCTTTTTTATCTTCCCAGCATACTTTCTTTACTGGGCATCCTTTACAAGCCCATTGAGACTTAGTAAAAGTTCTTTCTGGTAAAGTTCCCGCTTCATATGCACCATAAACTTTACGCATCCAATCCCAAACACCATTAATTAAATTAGTGTTTTTTTCATCCATATTAATTGGAACAATTAAAAAACTATTGTCATTTTTATTTTCATAAAAAAAGAATCCTTGTTGAGCGCCACGAATCTTCATATAAGTAAGCAATTGAACTTTATGATATGGCAAACCCTGCATCTCTGCTTGTCTAATAGCAAAAATTTCTTCTTTAGCTGATTTAATTTCTCCTACTACTTCTTTTCCATTCCATTCAATAAAAGTGTCTGCAAACCCTCTAATTGGTGGATCATCATGGGTAACTTCTGTTTCATTTGCTTTGAATACTGGGATTTTAGCCATGACCTTCTGAATGCGATCATGAACATACGTACCATTATCCATATTAACGATACCCATAGCATCGGTTGAATTTTCAAACTCCGCACCAGTAAAAGCAATGAACCAATATCTAGGGCAGTTACCGTTACCGTAACCAACACCACTAGGGCTAAATGTTTTCTTTTGTGTAAATTCGTCTGGTCTTTTTCCACTTAGTACTGCCTCCTCATACATTTCTGCAAATTTTGTTGGATCAAATCCATCTGGATCTGCTATCTTTTTAAACTTTAAATTAGCAATTATATCTCTTCCCATTATGCTCCATATTTTGCTGAATATTTAAGAGCATCAACCAGTTTATTGATTGCTTCTTCTGCTG
>Ga0114959_10003055_pt1 | contig 13356 bp, 10 predicted proteins | sample C_130625_EF_Meta_FD_87317 | JGI IMG/M metagenome (GOLD analysis project Ga0114959, IMG submission 87317) | Freshwater microbial communities from Lake Croche, Canada to study carbon cycling - C_130625_EF_MetaG | ecosystem: Environmental > Aquatic > Freshwater > Lake | place: Lake Croche, Canada...
AACTGATCAAGCACGAATTGCATTCGGTTATGGAATTTCAGCTTCACTCTTCCAGGTGGCGCGGGCTTACACAATTTTTGCGCGTGATGGTGAGTTAGTGCCGCTCACTATTGAGCGCAGTCCTGAATTCAAGCCGGGCACAAGAGTGCTCTCTGCTAAAACTGCAATTGAAATGCGCACCATGCTTGAAACTGTTACCGAGCCAGGGGGTACGGCAATTAAAGCGCAGGCTGATGGTTTTCGGGTTGGCGGCAAGACTGGTACTGCACATAAATTAGTGGGTAAGAGTTATGGCAATAAGTATCGCGCTTACTTTGCTGGCTTGGCACCCATTAGCGCGCCTCGCATTGTGGTTGCAGTGATGATTGATGAGCCAACTAGTGGAAGTCACTATGGCGGTGATGTTGCTGCACCAGTGTTTTCAACGATTGTTAGTGAAACATTAAACACTCTTAATGTTTCACCCGACAGTAAAGCGAAGCAAATGGTTTTGCAAGATAAGAGTCCCGAAGAGATTCGTACTGCAAATGTACAGACGCAGCAGGTGGTTCTGAAAAGATGAGGGCGGCGTTGAATATAGAACCCAATCATCTGATTGACCATTTGCACACCTTAGCAAATAGCACTGCTAAGGTAAGTGCGGATAGTCGCCAGATCCAGTCTGGCGATATCTTTTTTGCCTACCCAGTCGGCCATGGCAATGCATTAAGGGATGGCCGTCAATTTATCCATGCCGCACTAGGGAACGGTGCAGCAGCGGTCGTATTCGACCCCGCAGGTCTTGATAATCAATATGCAGATCACCCACAATGCATTGCGGTTGAAAACCTCGCGGCAAAAGTTGGTGAGTTATCTGCGCAATGGTACGGTTACCCAAGTAAACAATTAAAGTTAATTGGTGTAACGGGCACCAATGGCAAAACCAGCATTACACAGTGGCTTACTCAGGCTTTGGATGAGCCAAATCATCGAACAGCAGTCTTGGGTACCTTAGGCACCGGCTTCCCAGGTTCTTTGGTGCAAACCGGATATACCACTCCAGATGCGCCAAAGTTACAAACCCAACTTAAAGAATTACTCAATGCTGGTGCCAAGCAAGTGGCAATGGAAGTGTCATCACATGCCTTGGATCAGAATCGACTAGCTGGCACTCGACTGAATTGCGCTGTGCTTACAAATCTAACGCAAGATCATTTGGACTATCACGGCAGCATGGCTGATTATGCAGAAGCCAAGGCGAAACTATTTCAACTTGCGGGGCTTGAGCATGCCGTCATTAATTTAGATGATCCATTTGGGCGGGAGATTGCAAGTAAGCTTTTAGCCAAAGGCGACGTTAGCGTTTGGGCATACACAATCAACCAAAACGTCCTTGAGGGCTTTGAAAAATTTGGCGATCGTCTGCATCGCGTTTATGCAAAAGATAGTGCGTTAAATGGTGCGGGATACGACTCCGTGTTCACGTATGAGGGGGTTGGAAGTAATGGCTTATATATTCCTTTATTAGGTGAATTCAATTTAAGTAATGCGCTTGCGGTATGGGCGGTATTGCTAACCCAAGGGTTGACTTGTGATGAAGCAAGCAAGCAAGTCAGTCAATTGCGTCCGGTACTTGGACGTATGGAATTCATTCAAGTAGGTAAACAGCAAAAATCAGAGGGTTTGCTGGTTGTGGTTGATTACGCCCATACCCCTGATGCACTTCAAAAGACATTGCAGGCTTTGCGTCCCATTGCAGGCCAGCGCGGCGGAAAAGTATGGTGTGTATTTGGTTGTGGTGGCGAGCGTGATATTGGTAAACGCCCTCAAATGGGTGCGGTAGCTCAGCAATACGCTGATCAAGTCATTATTACTAGTGATAACCCAAGATCTGAAGAGCCGCTAGCAATCATGGAAATGATCCGTGGCGGAATCAGCCGGGAAACTTCAAATGTACAAATGGTTATTGACCGTGCCGCAGCGATCATGGCCGCTGTGCGCAATGCCGCATCTCAAGATGTCGTTTTGGTAGCGGGAAAGGGTCATGAAAATACCCAAGAAATTAATGGCAAGAAATTTGATTTCTCTGACCAGGAACATATTCGCTTGGCTGCTGGAGGCATAGTCTGATGTCTGTTATGACAACACTTGCCCAAGTCCATGCAATGTTGCCTGGAAGTGCTTTGATCAATATTTCCGCACAAGATGCTCGGTTATCAAATATTTCAAGAATTGGCACAGATAGCCGTCAGATTGATCCCAAAGAGTTATTCGTTGCCCTGGCGGGTGAGCGCTTTGATGCACATGATTTTTTATCTGATGTTGCTGGGGCAGGCGCAACGGGAGCGCTTATTAGTGATCAAGATAAGTGCCCTAAGGATCTGCCCGCTGTTTGCGTTGCCGATACTCGCATTGGGCTGGGTTTATTAGCAAAAGCCTGGCGTAGCAATCATCCAATTCCATTAGCACTGGTGACTGGCAGTAATGGTAAGACCACTGTAAAAGAGATGATTGCCTCTATTTTTAAAGCAGCAGTTGGTCAAGAACATACCTTGGTGACTATAGGTAATCTGAATAATGATATTGGCTTGCCCCTGACCCTATTAAAGCTGCGTTCAGCAGATCTGCTTGCTGTGGTTGAGCTTGGCATGAATCATCCTGGTGAAACTGCTCGCCTGGCCGATATTGCGAAGCCCAATATTGCATTGATTATTAACGCACAGCGTGAGCATCAAGAGTTTATGACTACTGTAGCTGCAGTTGCGCAAGAGCACTCTGATGCAATTCGTGCATTACCTAAAGACGGCATTGCAGTTTTCCCAGCGGATTCAGAGTTTACAAGTGTCTGGCACGAAGCAGCTGCTGGCCGCAAGGTAATCGATTTTATTTTAATGTCAGGCCACTCAAAATCACAGGCTGCAGTGATGGGACATTTATTAAGCAATGGTCACGTACAGGTACAAACTGAACTCGGCTCTATAGAGGTCCAGCTCAATACATTGGGTAGTCACAATGCACGTAACGCATTGGCTGCTAGTGCTGTTGCCATAGCAGCAGGTGTGAGTTTAGAGAAAATTAAACAGGGTCTTGAATCATTCTCACCTGTTGATGGCCGTATGCAGGCCAAGAAGATTAATCCCAAGCACACTTTAATTGATGACAGCTATAACGCTAATCCAGACTCAGTAAGAGCAGCAATTGATACTCTAAAGCAGTCAGGCAATATGTCATGGTTAGTTTTAGGCGATATGGGCGAGGTCGGTAATCAAGGCCCTCAATTTCATCGCGAGGTTGGTGCCTACGCTGCCGAGCAAGGAGTTAATCAATTATTTGCTTTGGGCGAGCAATGTCAATTTGCCATTAAAGGTTTTGATGAGGTTCGGAAAAATGGCTTACCTGCCGCTAGCGCAAAACATTTTTCTGAAATGGGTGGTCTTATCGAGCAGTTGAGAGATGCATTACATGCCCAGTCGACTGGTAGCGATGAGCATTTAAATATTTTGGTTAAGGGTTCACGTTTTATGCATATGGAGCGGGTAGTGCAAGCCTTGTTAGAGGAGGCTAAAACATGCTCTTAATTTTGGCGCAATGGCTGCAAGATGATTTTGGCTTCTTCCGAGTCTTTAACTACATCACATTTAGGGCGGTCATGGCAACGGTAACTGCCTTGTTGATTGGTTTAGCCGCCGGTCCTTGGGTGATTCGTAAATTGACTGCTTTGAAGATGGGTCAAGCCGTTCGTACTGATGGACCACAAACCCATTTAGTTAAATCTGGCACACCAACTATGGGCGGCGTGCTGATTTTGATTGGTATTTTCGTCTCTTGTATCTTGTGGGCAGATCTCAGCAATCGCTTTATCTGGATTGTGATGATCGTCACTTTCGGATTTGGTGCAATTGGCTGGGTAGATGACTATCGCAAGGTGGCTCGCAAAGATCCTAAAGGAATGGCTTCCAGAGAAAAATTCTTTTGGCAAACTTTGATTGGATTATTTGCAGCGATCTATTTGGCATTCTCAGTCTCAGAGGTGAATAATCTTAAAGTCCTACAACTTTTTTACGAATGGCTGAAAGGTGGCTTTGCTTTAGATCTTCCAGCAAAAACAAATTTACTCTTACCCTTCATTAAAGAGGTTAGCTATCCCCTTGGCATGATGGGCTTCATCATCTTAAGTTATTTAGTCATTGTTGGCAGCAGTAATGCTGTAAATCTCACTGATGGACTAGATGGCTTGGTGATCATGCCTGTCATTTTGGTAGGAGCTGCGTTAGGCGCATTCGCTTATGTAATGGGTAATGCAATCTATGCCAAATATTTATTGTTTCCCTATATCCCAGGCGCTGGGGAATTGATGATTTTTTGTGGTGCCATGGGTGGAGCAGGTTTAGCCTTCCTTTGGTACAACACACATCCAGCGCAAGTATTTATGGGTGACGTTGGTGCACTTGCTCTAGGGGGCGCACTTGGGACGATCGCGGTTATTGTGCGTCAAGAAATTGTGCTTTTTGTGATGGGTGGAATCTTTGTTGCAGAAACTGTCTCAGTAATGCTGCAGGTGTTTTGGTTCAAATTGACGAAAAAATATTATGGTGAGGGTCGCCGTATTTTTCGTATGGCGCCACTCCATCACCATTTTGAATTAGGCGGTTGGAAAGAGACACAGGTGGTTGTGCGTTTCTGGATCATCACCATCCTATTGGTATTGATTGGCTTATCTAGCCTGAAATTGCGGTGAGCCCAAGAATAAATATGTTAAATATAGAAAACACTTTTGCTAATCCAGCCTTCATAGAAGATGCGGGCTACCAAGCGCCACATCGTTTTTTGATTATGGGTCTGGGCGAGTCTGGAGTTGCTATGGCGAAGTGGTGCCTGGGTAATGGCGCGGCTGTTCGTCTAATAGACACCCGTGAGCAGTCTAAATTTTCTGAACGCCAAAATGCTTGGCTTGATGAATTAAAAATGGCCGGACTGAAAGATATTCAATTCGGACCATTAGTCGATGAATTGTTAGTAGATATTGATGTTATCGGTGTTAGTCCTGGTTTATCCCCGCTACAGGAGCCCACTCAATCATTTTTAGTGAAGGCTAGAAAAGCCAGAATTGATGTTTGGAGCGAAATCGAGTTCTTTGCTCGCGCAATTGCGGCATTAACTCGCATGGCGCAGGCGGCTGAATCAAACCATGAAGCAGCAGTGTTGGCGATTACCGGCACGAATGGAAAAACAACTACCACTGCATTAACAGGACAACTCTGTGAGCGTGCTGGGAAAAAGGTTGCTGTAGCTGGAAATATTAGTCCTGCTGCATTAGATAAGTTAATGAGTTGCTTGAGCGCTGCAGACCAAATTGAAGATATGCCGGATATCTGGGTCCTTGAGTTGTCTAGCTTCCAATTGGTTTATACGCATACCCTTAATGCAACTGCAGCTACCGTACTCAATATCACCCAAGATCATTTGGACTGGCATGGTGATATGCAGGCATATGGAGATGCAAAGGCCAGGATATTTGGCCCCGACACAATTTGTATTTTGAATCGTGATGACTCTTTAGTGATGAATTTAATTTCTGATGATCAAAAAATAGAAAAATCGATTGTGACTTTTGGCTCTAATAGTCCAGATGAGCAGGGTGCCTTTGGTATTGAGCATGACTTGCGTGCTGGCGGAATTGACTGGCTGGTATGGGCTGAGGTAGACGAGGATGTTGAGCCTAAACCAAAACGTCGTCGTAAATCTGCGGTGATTGAAGACAGCGAGCCGCTCCGCTTGAAGCGTTTAATTCCTGCTGATGCGTTGAGAATTCGTGGTCGTCACAATGCATTGAATGCACTGGCTGCGCTGGCATTGGCGAGAGCTGCCAATTTACCAATGAATGTTCTTCTGCATGGTTTGCGTGATTACCATGGCGAGCCTCATCGTGTTCAGAGTATTGCGATTGTGAATGATGTTGAATATGTCGATGACAGCAAAGGGACTAATGTGGGGGCTACTGTAGCCGCTCTTAATGGCTTAGGTAGCAATGAATCCGGTAAGAGAATTTGGTTAATCGCGGGCGGCGATGGTAAGGGGCAGGACTTTAGTCCCTTGCGCGAACCTGCTTTACGATTTGTTAAAGGCGTTTTCTTGATTGGCAAAGATGGTGCTGCCATTGGTGAGGCCATAGGCAAGGACATTCCATGCACGATCAGTGGTAACTTGGAAACCGCTGTTAAGGCTGCGGCACAACAAGCTCAGTCTGGAGATTTGGTAATACTCTCTCCCGCTTGCGCGAGCTTTGACCAGTTTCAAGATTATATTGCCCGTGCCCAAGTATTTATTGGTGAGGTTGAAGAGTTGGGAATGCGTTTTGAGGAGGCTCAAGCGTGAATCTAAAAGACAAATTTTTCCCTCAAAATCGCTTAGGCTTAGATCGCTTCTGGAATTTTTCAAGGGGGGGTATTGATAACTTCCGAACTGGCTTGAGAGATGCTGTATCTGGAGTAGAGCAAACTCGCTCACGCATGATGGAATACGATCAATTGCTCGTATGGGCAGTTCTTTCTTTAATGTTGATTGGCTTGGTAATGGTGTATTCCGCTTCAATTACTTTGGCTGATGGACCTAAGTACGCGAATTACAGTAGTAATTTTTTCTTAATTCGTCACCTGATTTCTTTGGCGATTGCTGCAGGGGTGGGTATTTGGACTTTCAAGATTCCAACCAAGATATGGGATCGCTATTCTCCATTGATTTTTGGATTTACCGTCTTGCTATTGATCGCAGTTCTGATTCCTGGTATCGGTAAGGGTGTGAATGGGGCAAAGCGTTGGATTCCGCTCGGCTTAATGAATTTTCAACCATCTGAGTTAATGAAATTTGCAGCTGTCATTTTTGCTGCAAGCTACACCGTGCAACGTCAAGAGTATTTGCACTCCTTTGTTAAGGGCATGTTGCCAATGGGTGTAGCCGTTGCATTGGTTGGCTGTCTTCTGATGGCCGAGCCAGACATGGGCGCATTTGTAGTGGTGGCATTTATTGCATTTGGCATCCTGTTCTTGGGTGGTATTAATGCCAAGCTCTTTGGGGGCTTGATTGCCGTGGGTTTGATGAGTGGTGCAACGATGATTGCACTTTCACCATTCCGTCGTGGCCGCATGCTCGCCTTCATGGACCCATGGCAGGTAGATAACGCTGCAAATAAGGGTTATCAGTTAACTCATTCCTTAATGGCTTTTGGTCGTGGGGAATGGTTTGGTACTGGACTGGGTGGCAGCGTAGAGAAATTGCATTACTTACCTGAGGCGCATACCGACTTCATCATGGCAGTAATTGGTGAGGAGCTAGGCTTCGTTGGTGTAGTTGTGATGATCTTCTTGTTTTATTGGATCGTACGACGCGCGTTCTTAATTGGCCGTACTGCACTGCAATTAGATCGCAGTTTTGCCGGTCTTGCTGCTAAGGGTGTGGCAATTTGGATCGGCTGGCAAGCCTTTATCAATATGGGCGTGAATCTCGGTTTATTGCCAACCAAGGGGTTGACATTGCCATTAGTGAGTTACGGTGGCTCCGGAATTTTGATGAACGTTGTGGCGATTGCAATGTTGCTGCGGATTGATTATGAGAATCGTATTTTGATGCGCGGAGGGAAGTTGTGACAAGACCTTCTATTTTGGTGATGGCTGGTGGTACTGGTGGACATATTTTCCCAGGACTTGCTGTTGCTGAATATTTGCGTATCTGCGGTTGGAATGTGTCATGGTTGGGTAACCAAAGTGGCATGGAATACCGACTAGTGAAGTCTTGCGATTTTCCATTTGAAGCCGTTGAGTTTGGTGGTTTGCGCGGCAAGGGTCTTAAGGCCAAGTTGATGTTGCCCATCAATTTAATGCGTGCTTGCTTTCAAAGCTGGAAGATCATGCGTCGCATAAAACCTTCTGTGGTCTTGGGTATGGGCGGTTACATTACTTTTCCAGGTGGCTTGGTAAGTAAGTTGTTAAAGCGCCCCTTAGTGCTACATGAATCAAATTCTGTAGCGGGTAGCGCAAATCGCGCGCTTACTAAAATTGCAATGCGCACATTGACTGGCTTTCCAAATACGATGGTGCATGCTGAGTGGGTAGGCAATCCTATTCGTGAAGAGTTTGAGCACATTCCAGCGCCCGCTTTGCGCTACGAACAGCGTCAAGGGCCTTTGTCTATATTGGTGGTGGGCGGTAGTCTGGGTGCAGCCGCTTTAAATGAAAGTATGCCTGCGGCTTTGGCATTGATTTCTAAAGATGCACGCCCTAGGGTGATTCATCAAGCGGGTGATAAGCATTTAGCCGATTTGCAGAAGCGCTATACCGACTTGGGCGTTGAAGCTGATGTGCTTCCCTTTATTGACGATATGCCATCTGCATATGCACAGGCAGATCTCGTGATTTGTCGCGCTGGCGCTATGACGGTTTCAGAGTTAGCAGCCTGCGGCGTTGCTTCTTGCTTAATTCCTTTTCCATACGCAATTGACGATCATCAAACTGCTAATGCAAAATTTTTAGCTGATGCAGATGCTGCGATTTTATTGCCCCAGCAATACCTCAACCCTCAGGATTTAGCGTCAATGATTCAAAACTTTAACCGTGCGGACCTAAGAGATATGGCTTTGCGTGCACATGCTTTGGCTAAACCACATGCGACTCAACGAGTAGCTGAGGTTTGCGCAGATTGTGCGGGGGTAGGCGTATGAAGCATATCGTTCAACAAATCCATTTCATCGGTATTGGCGGTGCCGGTATGAGCGGTATCGCTGAGGTCTTATTGAACTTGGGCTATCAAGTATCTGGTTCTGATTTAGCCGAAGGCCCAGTAACAAAGCGTCTGCGGGAATTGGGTGCAGTGATTCATATTGGGCATGATCCTAAAAATATTGGCACTGCAGAAGCGGTGGTTATTTCCACTGCTGTCGCTGGAAACAATCCCGAAGTGCTGGCGGCACGTGCTGCAAAGATTCCGGTGATTCAGCGGGCGGTGATGTTAGGTGAGTTGATGCGCTTAAAACAAGGCATCGCTATTGCTGGCACACATGGTAAGACCACTACAACCAGTTTGGTTGCGTCAGTACTTGCTGAGGGTGGTTTAGATCCTACTTTTGTCATTGGTGGAAAGCTGAATTCTGCTGGCGCTAATGCCCGTTTGGGCCGTGGTGATTTCATCGTCGTTGAAGCCGACGAATCTGATGCCTCTTTCTTGCAACTTTTCCCAGCAATGGAAGTGGTCACCAATATTGATGCTGATCATATGGATACCTATCAACACGATATGGCGAGATTGAAACAAGCCTTTGTACAATTTATTCAGCGCATGCCGTTTTATGGTGTAGCAGTGTTATGTATTGACGATACTAATGTACGTGACATTATTCCATTTGTATCTCAACCCATCTTGCGTTACGGACTTTCTGATGATGCGGATATTCGGGCGAGTAATGTGCGTGCCGACGGTACTCGTATGCACTTTACGGTGGATCGCCGTACCGTTCGTAGACACGGTGCTAAGCCGGGCCCACTAAATGTGACGCTAAATTTACCAGGTTTGCACAATGTGCAAAATGCCTTGGCTGCAATTGGTATTGCTACAGAGTTGGGAGTTGGTGATGAAGCAATTACAAAAGCACTCTCTGAATTTAGCGGTGTGGGTCGTCGTTTCCAGCGACATGGTGAGATTTCCCTGGCTTCCGGGGGAAGCTTCACGCTGATTGATGATTATGGGCACCACCCAGTAGAGATGGCCGCAACTTTGTCTGCTGCTCGGGGCGCATTCCCAGACCGCCGTCTGGTACTAGCCTTTCAACCACATCGGTTTACTAGAACGCGTGATTGTTTTGGAGAGTTTGTGCAAGTCCTCAGAAACTTTGATGCCTTGGTATTAACTGAGGTTTATCCCGCTGGAGAGGCAAAGATTCCTGGTGCGGATGGTAAGAGTTTAATGAAAGCTGCACTTGCAGAAGACAGGCATACAAAAGGCACTCTCAATTCTGCTGCGGTGGTCTTTGCAGTAAACGTTGCCGAAATGCCAGAGAAGTTATCTCAAGTATTAAAAGACGGTGACGTCCTAATCACGATGGGTGCGGGATCAATCTCTGCGCTACCTCATACCTTAGCGGAGGCAAAGAGTGTCTAAGGTAGATGCAAACCTCGGCATGTGGGGTGATCGCGTGAAGTACCAGTTATCTAGGCTGGATGTGAAATCACTTGGGCGTGTTGGCATTTTATTGGGTGGACGCTCTGGTGAGCGTGAGATTTCCCTAATGTCAGGCAATGGTGTCTTGGAAGCTTTGCTTTCCAAGGGTGTGGATGCGCATAGTTTTGATCCAGGTTTACGTTGCCCAACAGAGCTAGTAAAAGAAAAATTTGATCGCGTATTCATCTCTCTACATGGTCGCTATGGTGAGGATGGCACTATCCAAGGTTTGTTGGAGTTGTTAAATCTGCCATATACCGGTAGCGGTGTATTAGCTTCTGCTTTAGCAATTGACAAGATTGCGACTAAACAAATTTGGCTAAGCAATGGCTTATCTACCCCAGATTTTGAAGAACTTACTGCAGGAAGTGATTGGAATGCAGTGGTGAAGAAGTTGGGCTTACCTTTGATTGTGAAGCCAGCGCACGAAGGTTCTTCGCTTGGCTTAACCAAAGTGAAGTCTGTAGATGAATTACCTGCTGCTTACCAACTCGCCGCAGGAATGGATAAAAAAGTAATCGCCGAGACCTGCATTGTGGGTGATGAGTTAACTTGCCCATTAGTGGGCCAGGGCGATACAGCTGAAGCATTACCTGTGATCAAAATTATTCCGCCACAGGCGAATTACGACTTCCATAACAAGTACTTTTCAGATGAAACCCAGTACTTATGTCCAACTGGACTTGCCTCTGAAGTCAATGAGCGCGTTCAAGAGTTGGCTTTAGCTGCTTATAAAGCATTAGGTTGTCGCACGTGGGGTCGTGCTGATGTGATGCTTGATCAAAAAACTGGTAAGCCTTACTTACTAGAGATGAATACTTCTCCAGGGATGACCTCCCATTCATTAGTGCCGATGGCAGCTAAGGCTGCTGGAGTGGCTTATGCAGATTTAGTGTTGTGGCTACTGATCCAAACTTTGCAACAAAAAGAGAGTGCTGCTGCATGAACACTCTTTTAGACCGGTTTGGAGATATTTTCTCCGTCATCATGTCACCACTGTGGAACTATCCAGAGCGGATGCAAAAGCTTAGCCGCTTCTTAATCCGCTGCTTCACTGTGATGATGGTAGTTGGGGTTTTGGTCTGGTTAAGTCAGAGACCTGTCTTCACTTTGAAGCAAATTCAGGTTGAGCCCGTTGCTGGTCAAACGCTAAATCATATTAATAAGTCTCTCGTGAAGCGTCAGGTAATAGAAACCGTGCAAGGCAATTTCTTTAGTGTGCGTTTAGAGGATGTAAAACGTGGCTTTGAGAGTATGCCGTGGGTACGCCACGCTAATGTTCGTCGAGTTTGGCCTAATGGTTTGGTTGTAAATATTGAAGAGCAAAAGCCATTTGCTACTTGGGGCGGCGATGGTAGTAATACCTTGGTGAATACACATGGTGAGCTATTTGCTGGTCGCGTTTCGGAGTTGGTTGACGACAAGCGCTTGTTGGATTTTTCGGGCCCTGATGATGCTAGTAAAGAGGTGATGAGTCTTTACGAAAAAGCAAATAACTGGTTTAAGCCCTGGAATACTGAGGTGGTGAGTTTGGCCTTGACTGAGCGCTATGCATGGCACGTCAAGCTGTCGAACGGCATGAAGGTGGAATTTGGACGCGATGAAGAGAGCTCTGATAGGAATTTAACGGAAGAACGTGTTGCACGTCTATTTAAGTATTGGCCGCAAGTGCAAGAGAAATGGGCTAACCGAGTCGATGCAGTCGATCTACGTTATGCAAATGGTTTTGCAGTTCATCTTGCATCTGCAAGTTTGAAGAAGAGTGATGTAGATGGCAAAAAAAGTGAGCTGAAGCAATGAGGAATGTGAATGAGTAAAGATAATCGCGACCTACTGGTAGGTTTAGACATTGGCACATCCAAGGTAGTAGCCTTGGTTGCAGAGCTAGGTCCTGATGGGCAATTCAATGTTGTTGGCGTTGGCCAAACGGCATCTAAGGGGCTAAAGAAGGGTGTCGTCGTTAACATTGAGGCAACTGTCCAGTCAATTCAAAAGGCTTTGGAAGAGGCTGAAGTGATGGCTGACCGTCAGATTGTTCAGGTCTTTACAGGGATTGCTGGAAATCACATTGTGAGTTTCAACTCGAGCGGTATGGTTGCCATCCGCGATAAAGAGGTGAGCGCTGGTGACGTTGAGCGTGTGCTGGAGACTGCTAAAGCGATCAATATTCCAACAGACCAACAAATTTTGCACATTCTTATTCAAGAATTCATCATCGATGGCCAGGAAGATGTGCGTGAGCCTATTGGAATGAGTGGTTTGCGCTTGGAGGTAAAGGTTCACATTGTGACTGGTGCCGTAAGTGCGGCGCAAAATATTGTGAAGTGTGTGCGCCGTTGCGGTCTCGAGGTGAATGACTTAATTCTGCAACCTTTAGCATCAAGTTTAGCTGTACTTACTGATGATGAAAAAGAGCTCGGGGTTGTCTTGGTCGATATTGGTGGAGGTACTACAGATATTGCTATCTATTGCCAAGGATCGATTCGCCATACAGCAGTGATTCCAATTGCGGGCGACCAAATTACTAACGATATTGCAATGGCATTGCGTACGCCAACCATTGATGCCGAAGATTTAAAGATTGCTCATGGAATTGCGCGTCAAGAAATGGCCGATCCAACCGCCATGATAGACGTCCCTGGCATGGGTGATCGTGACCCACGTCCAATGTCTAAGCAGGCTTTAGCTGCGGTGATCGAGCCCAGGGTTGAGGAACTCTTTACTTTAGTTAGAGGGGTTGTGCGTGATTCTGGCTATGAAGATATGGTTTCTTCTGGAATTGTTCTGACTGGTGGCACAGCCTTAATGCCAGGGATGGTTGAGTTAGCCGAGCAGGTTTTCTTAAGGCCGGCCCGAATTGGCACTCCAGAATATCGTGGCCACTTACATGAAGTATTGCGTAGCCCCAGGTATGCAACCAGCATTGGTTTGCTTATGGAAGGTCAAGCACAGTTCTTGCGTGGTCGTCGTGTTTCTCAATCAGGCGCGTTGCAAGGAGTCATGTCGCGCATGAAGGAATGGTTTGCAGGAAATTTTTGAGTTTTTTCGTCGTCGTCAATGTAGTAAGTAATTTACCTAGGAGGGTATATGGAATTTGAAATGTTAGATCAAGAAACAGCTGGCAAGACCATTATTAAAGTGGTTGGAGTCGGTGGCGCTGGCGGTAATGCT
>Ga0114959_10003057_pt1 | contig 13351 bp, 11 predicted proteins | sample C_130625_EF_Meta_FD_87317 | JGI IMG/M metagenome (GOLD analysis project Ga0114959, IMG submission 87317) | Freshwater microbial communities from Lake Croche, Canada to study carbon cycling - C_130625_EF_MetaG | ecosystem: Environmental > Aquatic > Freshwater > Lake | place: Lake Croche, Canada...
ATTTCAGCGATCAAAAAAATAGGCCTGTACGATTGAACGTATTTGGCAGGGGAAGAAGGACTCGAACCTTCGAATGCCGGAATCAAAATCCGGTGCCTTAACCAACTTGGCGACTCCCCTACACGGGTGGACAGCCTTATGGCTGCCTACCGATCAATTGTCGCTGGTAGCCCAACCTTTTAAGGGATGAACTTCCAAATTGCTGCAAACTCGAACTTGGCAATGACCTGGATCTTTATGCAAAGTCTTGCCGTGCGGCAAAAGCGCGAACACTGCACTTCCGGATCCGGTCATTTTGCCCTGAAGACCCTGAGCAGCGAGCCACTGAATGGCTTGACTGACAGGCGGACAAAGGAGCTCGGCAACAGGTTGTAAATCGTTATGACCGAAGTCATAGGGTGCTCTTGCTAAGCAGTCAATTGTAGCAGGTTTTGTCTGGCGCTCCAGTCTGGGATCTGCAAAAATTTCAGCGGTTTCCAAGCCCATATCGGGCTTGAGCACCACAAACTGGGCCGGTGGCAAATCGATGGGGCTTATTTTTTCGCCTATTCCTTCAACCCAGGCGTTGCGACCATGCAGAAAGAACGGAACATCTGCCCCTAGCTTCACGCCCAGGGTGGCAAGTTGTTGAACGCTTAAACCCAAGCCCCACAAGCGGTTCAAAGCCAACAGGCAAGTGGCTGCATCAGAGGATCCGCCGCCCATGCCCGCTTGTGCAGGAATTTCTTTTTTCACGCTGATATGGGCGCCCCAAGTGCAACCGGTTTCAGTCTGCAAAAGACGGGCTGATTTTGTGATCAGATCGTCTCTAGGCAAGGCGACAGTCAAGTCGTGCCTGTTGATCTGACCGCCAGATCGACGTTCGAAATGCAAAGTGTCTTGCCAATCGATCAGCATGAATACCGATTGGAGCAGGTGGTAGCCATCAGCACGTCGCCCATTGACATGCAGGAATAAATTCAATTTGGCGGGTGCAGGGGCGTCATAGATGGCCTTCATTTCAAGGCTCCAAGATCAATCGCAAAGACACGGCGGGCTGCGCTGAAGTGGGCGTGTTGTGTACGCTCAGTCGGCCCTCCTGAATGCGACTGAGGTCGGCGACCCAACCGGGTGACTCGGTTGGGCGTGCCTGCAGCCAATCCATCAGCGCTTGGAGAGGCAAAGTGGTGCCGGTCAATTGAATCAGCAAAGCATCCAGGTCCTTGTTTTGCCATGCTTGCCCTGCCTGTTCCAAGCGGGCCAGACCGGGCTGCCATTGCAGGACGGCCAACTGGTTGCCCAGTGGGCTGAACAGTTTGAGCTCACCACTGTCTGCTTGACTTTGCAGTTCAAAGCCGCCGCTCATGGATTGTGGTGGCTCGCTGGCGATCTGTAATGCCAAGCGACCTGCTCTGAAAAAAGTATCTGATTTTTGGACTGACGCTGGCTTGGACGCGCATGCGATCAAGGCCAAGCATGCGCTGGCCGCAAAGGCTTTGCCTGTCCAACGCCGCTGCGCATTCATGGTTTGAAATTGAAGCGTTTGAGTGTTTCACGCAAAGTTTCGTTGTCTGATTTGAGCAACAATCCTTCGCGCCAGATGGTGCTGGCTTGGCTGGTTTGACCAGTCACCCATAACACCTCACCCCAATGCGCGGCAATTTCGGCGTCGGGTTTGGCCTTGTAAGCTGACTCCAGCAGTTGAAGCGCCAATGCGTTTTGACCTTGCCTGAAAGCAACCCAAGCCAGACTGTCTCTGATGAACGGATCGGCAGGTGCAAGCGCCACTGCTTGCTCAATCAGTTCTTTGGCTTCGGACAGCCGAATGTTGCGGTCGGCCAAAGAAAATCCCAGCGCGTTGAAGGCATGCGCCTCTTTGGGTTTTGCCGACATCATGTCTCGCAAAAGCAGTTCCATGACATCGAATTTACCCAGTCGCTCGGCAGCCATGGCCAATTCGGATTGGAATTCGTAATCGGAGCCGGCCTTCAAGGCTTGGCTGAGCAAGTCGTAAGCAGCTTGGTACTCTCGATGTTCACGCAAGAACATCGACAAGGCCAGGGTTTTTTGACGCGCCTGTTCGGGGTTGCTGGTTTGAATCCCCTCCAGCAATTGGCGAGCTTGCGGCAGTTTGCCTTGCTCGGCCAACAAGTTGGCACGGCGCAGGCCGACTTTCACGGGTTCGGATTGAACGGGGATCTTCCCAAGATAGTCTTCAGCTTGGGCGATTTGTCCTTGTTTTTGTGCAATTTGTGCCAGTGAAAAATACGCGTCTGATAAACCACTTTGAAGCTCTGGATCTTGACTGGAAGCGGCCAAACTCACAAAACGGAGAAGTGCTTTTTCAGCAACTGCGGGTTGATCCAAGTCGGTCAATAAAAGACCGCTGAAAAGCCACCCTGGTACAAACTCAGGATTGTCTTGGTTCAACTTGATCAGCTGATCCAAGGCGGCTGCGTTTTGTTGTTGTGAAACCAGTGTGCGTGCATAACCGAGTCGCAATTCCGGGTTGGCCGATCCGGCCATGTAACTGAGTATCAATGGTTTGACCAATTCTGGCTCTTTGTCCAGAAGTGACATGGCCAACAGGACAGGACCTGGTGCTTTGTTGTCCGCGGCATGGGCTTCTTGTGCCGCTTGAGCAGCGGCTCGCAGCTGACCCGCATCGCGCCGCATGCGGCCAATTGTGGTCCAGGCATTGGCCTTGCTGCCAGGCTGGTTCAGTACCTGAGAGAGTGCTGCTTCGACGGTATTGGCGGCCAGCAATTTGTCATTCACACGCCCAAAAATACGCGGCACAGAGGCTATGGCTCCAGCCAGCTCTTCTGGAGGCAAGCTGTTGAGCATGGTTTTGAGCGCTGAACCCGCCTCCTCGACTTTGTTCAGGGCCAACAAAATCTGCAGAATATACCGGCTCGCTTCTTGCGAGGTCTGAATCACCTGTTTCCAGGTGCGTGCCGCTTGCAGCGCGGCTTCTCCAGAGCGTGATTGCAGGGCCAAATCGATGGCGCGCTGAAACAATGTGGCGTCTTTGGATTTGCGCGCCGCGTCCAGAATCAATGAAAATCCGGTACCGCTTTCGCCGTTTTGGGCGTTGAGTTCGCCCAATAAAAGCTGGTAGAACATCACCGCATCCAAAGCCGAGGCTTGTGGTGTAGGGGGTATCGCAGTGGTTGGCACATCTTGGGACACCGCCGGCATGGCTCTGGGCGCAGGCAAGGGTTGGGCCCAGACACCGAAAGTGCAACTGGAAAAGAAGACGCAAAGGATCCGGAAATTCATCCTCAGATCATAATCGAGCAACCTATCTCATGCGGGGTCAGACCCCCATACACATGCCTGAATTGCCTGAAGTTGAAGTGACGCGCCTGGGTTTCGCATCCCGGATTACCGGCGCACGTATCGTGTCCATGCGCATGGGTAAACCTTTGCGTTGGCCCTTGGGTCTGGCCCCTGAGGCATTGATTTCTTGTCAGGTGAACGGTGTGCGAAGGCGTGGCAAATACCTCTTGCTTGACTTGGACATGGGTCTGCTGTTGATTCATCTGGGGATGTCGGGGAGCTTGAATTTTTCTGAAGTGCAATGCCCAGAGGGACCCCACGACCACATGGATTTGGTGACCACGCAGGGTGTTTTGCGTTTGCACGACCCGCGTCGCTTTGGCGCAGTGGTTTGGTCGCCCTCAGAGCAGGCACCGCAAGCGGTTAAATTGTTGGGCCATTTGGGTGTTGAGCCTTTGGGCGATGCATTTGAGCTGGCGCCATTTCAAGCAGGTTTGAAACGCAGAAATTCGCCGATCAAGCAAGTTTTGTTGGCGGGGGATGTGGTTGTGGGTGTGGGTAATATTTATGCTTCAGAAGCATTGTTTTTGTCTGGCATTCGCCCCACCACCAAAGCCGCCAAATTGACCAAACCACGTGTGGCTCAGTTGCATCAGGCCATTCGTGAGGTGCTGGCGCGCGCCGTCGCCAAAGGCGGCAGCAGTTTGCGCGACTTTGTGAGTGCTGAGGGCAAAAATGGCTACTTTCAATTGGAAGCCAGTGTCTATGGTCGCGCCGGGCTACCCTGCCGTGTGTGCGCCTCGCCTGTCAAGCAAATTGTGCAAGGCCAACGCTCTACTTTTTTCTGTCCTACATGTCAAAAACACTGAGCGCATTGCCGTCGCAAAGAGTGGCTGAGTTCGCCACCACCATGGTCGTTTGGCAAAAGCAATACGGTCGCCATCAATTGCCTTGGCAAAATACCCGGGACCCTTACCGCGTCTGGTTGTCAGAGATCATGTTGCAGCAAACGCAAGTGAGCACCGTGCTGGACTACTTTCCCCGCTTCTTGCGTCAGTTTCCGGATGTCAACGCTTTGGCTGCGGCCTCGCAAGACGAGGTCTTGGGTCTGTGGAGCGGCTTGGGCTATTACACGCGGGCGCGCAATTTGCACCGATGCGCACAGGATGTGGTGAGCCGATTTGGCGGTGTCTTTCCTGAAGAACCTGTTGATTTACAAAGTTTGCCCGGCATCGGCCGCTCGACGGCAGCGGCCATTGCCGCATTTTGTTTCGGTAAGCGCGCAGCCATTTTGGACGGCAATGTGAAACGCGTGTTGACGCGTGTGTTGGCGTACGAAGCGGACTTGTCCATGGCCGCCAGCGAACGTGCGTTATGGGACTTGGCCGATCAATTGCTGCCCACGGCTGACTTGGCTACCGCCATGCCGCGCTACACCCAGGCCTTGATGGATTTGGGTTCTTCTGTTTGTTTGCCCCGCAAGGCCGATTGTTTGATCTGCCCTGTCCAGACGCTGTGTGCGGGTGCGCAGCAAGGAGATCCTTTGCGATTTCCAGTTAAAACTCGCAAGCTCAAACGCAGCAGCGAGTCCATTTGGATGCTCTGGTTGACCAACCATCGAGGCCAAGTGTGGCTTGAAAAGCGTCCGTCAAAAGGCGTGTGGGCCAGTTTGTATTGCTTGCCTATTTTTGGCACTGCCGAGGTGTTGGCGCTGGCTGTGCCCAAAGGGCTTGCATGTCAGCATGAAGCCTCTTTTGTCCATGTGCTCACACACAAGGATTTGCATCTGCACCCGGTGCGCGTTGCTTGGCCAAGTGATCAGTCGGCCGAAGCGGGTGCCACAGGAGCATGGATGAGCAAGGCGCAATGGGAAAAACTGGGCCTGCCTGCGCCTGTTCGCAAATTGCTTGAGGCTGATTGATCAGCGCAGTGCGTCCAGTTCGCGGTGGCGTTTCAGGGTCAACCACTGGCTGGTAAATGCAAGACTGAGTTGTTCCACCAAATACACCGACCGATGCTGCCCGCCGGTACAACCTATTGCCACAGTGATGTAGCTGCGATGGTCCCTTTCAAAAGCCACAAGCCAATGCGCGATGAAGTCGTGAATTTGTTGCTTCATTTGTGCAACTTCTGCAAATTTCCCAAGGAAGTCTTCAACAGGCTGATCTTGGCCAGTCAAAGGGCGTAACGCACTTTCATAATGCGGGTTGGGCAGCATGCGGACATCAAAAACGAAATCAGCATCCATCGGAATACCGCGCTTGAAGCCGAAGGATTCAAACACCAATGTCAGTTTTGCAGCAGGGGCGCTGACCATGGATTTCACATAGCTTTGCATTTGCGCGGAGCGCAATAAACTGGTGTCAATCACGTGGGCTTGTTCACGCAATTCGGACAACAAGTCGCGCTCGTATTCAATGGTCTCAATCAGTGCACGCTCACCTTCGAGTTTGGCTTTGCCTGACAAAGGGTGGCGCCTGCGGGTTTCGGAGTAACGGCGCACAAGTGTGTCAGTTGTGGCATCCAAAAAAATGGACTTGACGGTCATGCCCATGGCTCGCAAACTGGCCAGTTGCTGTGGCATCAAGGGCAAAGAGGCGGCGCTGCGGACATCAATGGCAATCGCCAGGCGCTCTTCTTTTTGTTCACGCTCGAGTTTGACAAAAGGAATTAACAGTTCAGGTGGCAGGTTGTCTACGCAGTAAAAGTGCGCATCTTCAAGCGCGTGCAAGGCGACTGATTTTCCTGAGCCTGACATGCCGGTGATCAATATGATTTCCATGTCACTTTTTCTTTCGAGGGCTTGGCGCTATGCCCTGCGTTGGATTGTGGCCGAGCATTTCACGTGCATGGGCCATGGTGGTTGCAGACAATTTTTCGCCGCCCAGCATGCGGGCGATTTCATGGACGCGTTGCTCGCTTGAAAGCGGCGCCACCTGGCTGGCCACACCATCGGCCAAAGTGGCCTTGGCCACCAGTAAATGATGGTCGGCGCATGCGGCAACTTGAGGCAAGTGCGTGACGGCCAAGACTTGACGGTGCTCCCCTAATGTATGCATCAAGCGACCGACCGTCTCAGCCACGGCGCCGCCAACGCCAGAGTCGACTTCATCGAATATCAAGGTGCCCGCTTCGCCCAATTCGCTGGTGGTGACCGCAATGGCCAATGCAATGCGAGAAAGCTCACCACCCGAGGCGACTTTGCCCACGGGCTTAGGGGTGCTGCCTGCATGGCCAGCGACCAGAAAAGCCACATCTTCGAGCCCGTGCATGCTGGGTTGCAAATGGCTTTCCAAGGCAACTTCGAAGCGCCCTCCCTGCATGCCCAATTGCTGCATAGCTTGCGTCACGGCAACGGCCAGTTGGGGTGCAGCCCGGGTGCGCAGTTGAGTTATTTTGCGTGCCTCCAGAAGGCAATCCTTGAGTGCGGCTTTTTCGGCTGCAGCCAATTTTTCAAGGTCACTGGCGGCGTCCAATGCTGTCAATTCGGTTCGCCAGCCCTGCAGCAGCGCGGCCAAATCTTCAGGCTGGCGTTTGTAACGACGTGACAAGGAAATCCACAGGCCCATGCGTTCGTCCAACTGCGCCAGGCGCTGCGGGTCTAAATCGGTCTTGCGCAAATACGCATGCAACGAACGCGCGGCATCTTCTGCTTGGGCAAGGCTGGACGAAAGGACATCGGACAGCGTTTGAAATTCGGGTTCGACGTGCGTTTGCTCCTGTAAAGCATTCACTGCGCGAGATATTGAACGCAAAGCGCCAGCTGCATCTTCGGATTCGAGGCTGTTCAGTGCGAACTGCGCGCCATCCATCAGCGCTTGCGCGTTGGACAGTCGGGTGTGTTCAGTATTCAAGTTGGCCCACTCGTCAGTGCCAGGGGAGAGTTTTTCCAGCTCACCAATTTGCCAACTCAAACGTTCACGCTCACGCACGAGGTTGTCTTGGGCGCCGCGGGCAAGTTCGTGCGCTTGTTGCGAAGAGCGCCATTGCATCCACAAATTTTTGACTAAGCTGCAGTCAATGTGTGCGTAGGCGTCGAGCAAATCTCGCACGGCGTCGGGTCGTGTCAGGCTTTGCCAGGCATGTTGACCATGAATATCCAGCAGCAACTCACCCAATTCACGCAATTGCGTTGCTGTGGCCGGACTGCCATTGATCCAAGCACGGCTTTTACCAAGAGAATCCACAGTGCGTTTGAGCAGCAAAGTGTCGCCCGCTTCAAAACCGGCGCGGTCCAGCCATGCTTGCGCTGATGGGGGCGGGGTGAATTGCGCGCAGACTTCACAACGGCTCGCATTTTCCCGAACCACACCGGCATCGGCGCGGGCTCCTAGCGCCAATTGGAGTGCGTCGATGAGAATGGATTTTCCAGCGCCAGTTTCGCCGGTGAGCACACTGAAACCGTCTGCCAAATCCAGGTCCAATTCGCGAACGATCACAAAGTCGCGCAGGCTGATGTTTCTGAGCGCCACGGTTCAGGAGCCTCCCTCATTCCAGTGCATTTTCTTTCGCAAAGTATCGAAATAATTCCAGCCCGCAGGATGCAAAAACCGCACACGGTGTTCAGACCGGCGCACCATGACACGGTCGCCGATCAGCAATGAAGCCAGTGACTGCATATCAAAGTTCGCGCTGGCATTGCGCCCTGAAACGACCTCGATGCTGATTTCTGAACTGTCTGATAAAACAATCGGTCGGTTAGACAGCGTGTGCGGGGCTATGGGGGCCATCACCCAGCCCCCGATGGTGGGATGCATCAAGGGTCCGCCAGCAGACAAAGAGTAAGCCGTGGAACCTGTGGGTGTAGCGATGATCAGTCCGTCTGCGCGCTGGTTGGAGACAAATCGCCCATCCACCTCGACGCGCAATTCCACCATGCCGGATGTACCGCCGCGGTAGACCACCACATCGTTCAAAGCCAGTGCGTCAAAAACACAATCGGTGCCTCGCATGACTTTGGCATGTAAAACGCAACGCTCGTCTGATTCGAATTGGCCATTGAGCAGGGGTTGAAGGGTTTCTTGGTATTTATCGATAGGAATATCGGTGATGAAGCCCAGTCGGCCTTGGTTGATGCCAATGAGCGGCAAGCCGTAGCGGGCAATTTGCCTGCCAATGCCCAGCATGGTGCCGTCACCGCCGATGACCACGCCGACATCACATTGCGCCCCAATCTCCGGGATCGTCATGCTCGGGTACTGTGACAAGCCGGCATACAAAGCGGTGTCAGGGTCGAGCACGACATCGCAACCTTGGCGGCTTAAAAAGTGTGCGACATCGTCGAGCACCCGGCGCGAACTCTCCAGCGCGGCCCCCGAAATGGTGGTGTGGTGCTTGCCAAATAGCGCGACATGACGGAATTTGGGTTTCATACGCAAATTACATCATTAAAATGGTCCGATGCTGGATGATCGTGCCAAGTTATTACTCAAAGCGCTGGTTGAGCGTTACATTGCTGACGGACAGCCAGTCGGTTCACGTACGCTTTCCAAAGCCTCCGGCTTGGACTTGTCGCCAGCGACTATCCGCAATGTCATGTCGGACCTGGAGGAGTTGGGACTGATCGCCAGTCCACACACGTCAGCGGGGCGCATCCCGACCACTTTGGGTTATCGGCTTTTTGTCGACACCATGCTGACGGTTCAACGTGATTCACTGCATGCGCCGAGTTTGGCGCCCGATCAACCGCAAAAAGTGATTGCCAGCGCTGCGCATTTGCTCTCAAACTTGTCGCAGTTTGTAGGGGTGGTGATGGCGCCTCGGCGATCGTCGGTGTTCAGGCATATTGAGTTTTTACGTTTGTCTGAGAAACGGATTTTGGTCATTATCGTTTCACCTGAAGGGGATGTTCAAAATCGCGTGATTTTCACTGAGATTGATTTTGCTCAGAATCAACTGATTGAGGCTTCTAATTTTTTGAACTCGCATTACGCAGGCATGGCCATTGAAGAAGTCCGCACGCGGGTCAAACAAGAATTGGTGAGCCTGCAAAGCGAGATCGCCAGTTTGATGCAAGCGGCCGTTCAACTCAGCTCGGAAGCGATCACACAAGATCGTGATGAGGTGGTGATTTCTGGGGAGCGTAATTTGCTGTCTGTCAGCGACTTTTCTGGCGACATGGGCCATTTGCGCCGAGCGTTCGATTTGTTTGAACAAAAAACCCAAATCATGCGCCTTTTAGATGTTTCCAGCCAGGCCGAAGGTGTGCGCATTTACATCGGAGGTGAAAGCCAGATCGTCCCCATGCAAGAGCTGTCGGTAGTCACCGCACCTTATGAGGTGGATGGACAAGTGGTGGGCACTTTAGGGGTCATTGGGCCTACCCGTATGCCCTATGACCGCATGATTCAAATCGTGGACATCACTTCACGTTTGATTGGCAATGCGCTGAGCAAATCCAAGTGAAAACTTATGGGAGTGTGGCCAGCAGTTTCATGGCGCGCGACTGAATATCGCCCTTCGAACTATCTGCGACCGAACGCAACAAGGTGGTCGCCAGCTCGGTTTCACCAGAGCCTAGCAACTGGGTTGCCAGACTGAGTTTGGATATTTCGGTCGTCTGCGCCGGGGTCGGCATGGGGGCTGTGGGTTGGAGATTCAAGTTCAAATCCAAGCTTGAAATGTCAGGCGGGATGCCAGTAGGTTCAAATGCCTCGGCCGTTGGTCGATTGCTTTGAACCCGTTTTGAGCCCGGATCAGTCTGATGCTTGTTGCCACGACGCATGAAAAGCCAGAGCAATAAAGCCACAACACCAGCCAAGGCTGCAGCCATCCAGATTTGCAATTCTTGGCTGACAGTCGAAAAATCGAAAGACGCCAACCACTTGGGGATGGCATTTTCAAGGGCATCTGTTGGGGGTGGTGTTGGGTTTTCAATGGCTGGCGTCAGAGGCTCCGTGGTGTTCTTGGGCTGATCCTTTTCATTTGAAAGCGCTTGGAGTTGTTCCAAGCTTTGTTTGAGCGCTTCGATTTCGGCTCTGGCATCTTTTTCTTTGCGTTCTTGGGCCAATTTTTCAGATTGTGTTCGTGCCTTGGCGGTCTCGGTTGCCAAGCTCAGTTGGTCTTGCGAAGTGCCCTTGTCGTCTTGCGTTTGCGGTTTTTTTCGGGTCACTTTGCCAGACACTTCGCGACCCGGCCCCTTCTCGCTGACTTGAAGCGGCGCGTCCGCCATTTGGCGGGTGTAGGCGCTGAAGCGTTCGTTTTGGAGGTCTGTATTTTCCTGTGCTTGCTCAGTAGACATTTCTTGTGCCTCTTGCGCGCTGGGTATTTGCAGTTGGGCGCCAGCTTTCAGCAAGTTGATGTTGCCATCGATGAACGCATGCGGATTGAGCTTGAGCAGCGCCATCAACATTTGGGGCAAAGTCACATTGCCGTTCAGGTGTGCCAAGGCCAACTGGGTGGCGGTTTGACCTTGAAGCGCAGTGATTTGGCCTGATGCCGCATTTGGTTCTGTTAACAAGGCTGTGGCTGCAACTGGTTCTTTGACCGCGGTGACTTGAACGGTAGAAGCTGAGTTCAAGGACGAAGTCGCTGCTGCAGAAGGTGCATCAAAACGATAAACCGGGATTCGTTTGTCATTCAATTCATACAGCCCGGTGCTCTCGGGGGGTGTGCTGGCTAAGCTGTAAATTTGCCGTGAAGATTCGGCGGCAGGCTGACTCGCGGGTGCGTCGATATTGGTGTTGGCGTTGGGATTGAGTAGAACGGCGTATCTTTTGATCAAATCGCCTGTTGACCACTGGGTTTCCAAAATCACATCGACTGACGGCTCATGGATTGGGCTGTTGCCGGTCATCACAATGAAGGGACGGTTGTTATCACGCATCTCAATTTGCGTTGCCACGCCGGAAAGCGCGGAGCTCCAGGACGCACCATCGTTTTCATACCGCCGCTCTGAAGCAATCCGCGCTGTCAGGCCTTGAAGCTCTTGCGCCGAATAACGGGTGACTTCAATTTCGGCCCTCAGCGGATCGCCCACCCCTGAATTGACTTGCAGCCGCCCGAGCGTGAGCGCACTGGCTGGGACCCAGACAATCAGCCCATAAACAACAATGGCAATAAACTTAGAACGCGACATGTCCATTTTCCGGTCGAAATGATTCTTATTTTACTTCTATCGTCTAAAATACTAAAATTAACGTATTATTTAAATTTAACATTTAAATTAATAAAATTATTTTTTCCATGTAACTGGGGAAGTTTGAAGCATGTGAGCAGATGCGCTTGCGCAAGTCAAAAGCTGGTAGTTGCGAAAGCGCTCCAGTGCCAATCAAGTTGCCAATCAACGCTGATGCTCACAGACTACAATGCAAACTGCTTAAATGCATGAGTTTGAAGAGTGGGCCGTTAGCTCAGTTGGTTAGAGCAGAGGACTCATAATCCTTTGGTCGACAGTTCAAGTCTGTCACGGCCTACCACTTTCGTTTGAAAGCACCCACAATTTTCGTGTTATAATCTATAGCTCAGCGGCTGTAGCTCAGTTGGATAGAGTACTTGGCTACGAACCAAGGGGTCGTGGGTTCAATTCCTGCCAGCCGCACCAACTTTGAAAAGCCCGCAGCCTGTGTTGCGGGCTTTTTCATTGGTGCATTCAATACGCTGCATGGCCTGTGCGGTACAGATGAAGGGTGCTTGATGAGCAAAGCATTCACACGCGAATCAGATGGTGAAGATGAGGATGAAATCGCCTTGCCTTCATTGCCCTCGGGCACTCGCAACTACATGACACCCGCGGCTTACGCCCGCTTGCGTGCTGAATTGTTCACACTCATGGACGACGAGCGCCCCAAAATCGTGGACATCGTGCACTGGGCTGCAAGCAATGGCGACCGATCAGAAAATGGTGACTACCACTACGGCAAAAAACGCTTGCGTGAAATTGACCGCCGCATCCGTTTTTTGACGCAGCGGTTGGAACTGGCTGAAATTGTGGAACCTTCTCAGCATTTTGGCAATGATCAAATATTCTTTGGCGCCACGGTGACTTACTTGGAAGACGACGGAGCCCAACGGACTGTGACGATCAAGGGCATTGATGAAGCCGACAGCAGTCAGGGCGAAGTGAGTTGGATTTCACCCATTGCCCGCACCTTGTTAAAGGCACGTACCGACGATGTCTTGAAACTGGTCACACCCACAGGCGTCATCGGCATCGAGGTCTTGCAGGTCGAATACCCGCCACCCCATCAGCCCCTGAATTGATCAACTGGTGCTGGTCAATCTTTCGGCTCGCACGACGGACGGTGTGCGTTTGAGGTGCCGCAGCACAGCCTCCAAGTGGGTCAAATCGGTCACCGCGATGACAAACCGCAACACCGCACTGTCTTGCGCTGCCTCTTGACCCATGTCCACGTGAATGATGTCGGATTCAGCGGCCGCCAAGGCGCCAGCCACCCGGGCCAACACGCCTTTGCCATTGACGACAGTAACCTCTATGCCTGTTTCAAAGTTGCGCACGGGGTCATCTGACCATTCGACACCTATAAACCGTTCACTGTCTTTTTGCTGCAATTTTTGGCCAAGGCTACAGGCATTGGTGTGCACGACCAAGCCTTCGCCGCGCCCCAAATAGCCCAAAATCGGATCGCCTGGAATCGGGTGACAACACAGGGCATAGGTCACAGAGGCATTCTCGCTGCCATCGAGGGTGATCGCGCCTTGCGAAACCGATTCATGGGCCATGAAGCGTTCACGCGTCATCAACAGCGCGTCCGGCTTTTCACCGATTTCTGACAACAACGTGGACGTGCGTTTGGCCACGATACTGGCAATGCGCTTACCCAAACCAATGTCGGTGAGCAGGTCTTGTCGGTTGCGGTTGCCTGTAAATCGCAGCAACTTGTCCCACAAAGGTCGCCGCTTGCTGAGCTCATCAATGTGTTTGTCAATGCCTTCGGCACGAAGTGCTTGTGTCAGCAGCTTTTCACCCAACTCCATGGACTCAGTCTGGGCCATGGTTTTGAGGTAATGCCTGATTTTGGACCGGGCCCGGCCTGTCCTGACAAAACCCAACCAAGCGGGATTGGGTGCAGAAACCGGGGCGGTGATGACCTCGATCACATCACCGTTTTTCAACTCGGTGCGCAGCGGC
>Ga0114959_10003058_pt1 | contig 13350 bp, 12 predicted proteins | sample C_130625_EF_Meta_FD_87317 | JGI IMG/M metagenome (GOLD analysis project Ga0114959, IMG submission 87317) | Freshwater microbial communities from Lake Croche, Canada to study carbon cycling - C_130625_EF_MetaG | ecosystem: Environmental > Aquatic > Freshwater > Lake | place: Lake Croche, Canada...
ATTAAATACATAATAAACCCTATTACACCTAACATTAATAAAAACGGACCTGTTGTTACTAATATTGTGTATATAATTTGAAATGATGATAGACCTTGAATAACTGGTAAAATATGGTTTAATAAAATTAATAAAATCATCATTACACCTAAAATTAATACAGAGTATCCTGTTAATAGCGAACCTAAAGATACTTCTCCAGATGAGAAAAAACTTATTATAAATGCTATAACACTTGTCATTATTAATGCTTTATAAACGGTAGAATACCAATCCTTCATTATATTAGTATATTAATATATTAATATATAATATTAATTTTACACATTGACTGATTGTTTTTTTGGTAAATTTTTCTTTATTTCATCTATTTCATTTTGAGTTTTCTTTATTTTAGATAAAATTATTGGAATTAACTCTATATAATTTACATTTTTATAGCCCATCAAATTGGATGATACTAATTCAGGATATACTTCTTCTACTTCTTGTGCGATTAGCCCATTATGTATTTTTTTATTAACGTCATCTTTATAACAAAAATGAATTGGATTTAAATTACATAGTTTGTCATCACATATTTCAGTAATATTGGTTTTAAGATTTTTATCTGAAGGATTATATATCGAACCATTGACATATAAATTGTTAGGTATTAAAACATCCTTGATTTTATCTGATGGTGTTATAACAGTTTTACCATTTGCTAATCTTTTGTAAACCCATGTTACTTGGTTAGTAATAGATGTTACAAATTGTTTAACACCTTGTTGGTTATCTGGTTGTCTTCCACTATAATTAGATACTGTTGAAAATAAATTTGATGACATATATAAATATGTATTTTTTTTATTATAAATTACAACTATTATATAAAAAAATTTATATATAATAGTTATATAATGGCAGATATAAACCAAATATTATTTCAAAGTCAAGCAAGAGCCTCTAAAGTTTATAATGTTAATACTAATCACCCTTTAATTCAAAATGAGCAACAATATTTAGTTTATAAAAAATATGTTTCTATTCATTCTGAAGATAGAAATGTTTTAAGATTCCCAAACTCTAATGAATTTGAAATAGAACTGCCAGAAGACTTACTGAATGTTCTTACTATTAGACTTACAAATTGGACTTTCCCTTCAAATTACAATACATTTTCTTTATCTAATTCAAATGTTATAATGACGTTTAAAATTAATAATCCTTACAATCCAGGAACTCATGCTTTTTTTAGTCCATTATACAGTGAAATATTCAAATGTTTATTATTATCAGCAAATGAAGATTTTATTATTATGATTGAAACAGGCTTTTATAATCCACAACAAATGGTTACTGAATTAACAAATAAATTTAACTATGCTGTTACACAAAGAATTATAAAATATTTAACCGATACAACAAATCCAAATTATAACCCTACAACATTTCCTGGTTTTCTCAGTGATTTTCAAGCAGCTGGAGGTTATAATAACTTTATAATAGTGTATAATAATGTAGGACAAAAAATTTGGTTTGGAAATAATAGTGATGGATTTATACTAACAAATTCCAATTTAATAAAACCACTACCACATCAAACAAATGCTAATACAGCTCCAAATTTAACATCTATTAATATAGACAATATGTTAAATAATAATAACAATACATTTTGTAATAATCATCAGCTTCCTGATTTTAGCAACTGGGGGTTGCCTGGATTTTTAGGGTTGACTAAATGTGATACCGAATCTGTAAGTGGTACTAGTATTACAAATACAACTAATATACCTACAATAAATGGTGTATTATCGCCTAGGTTTTATTATGGAGATGTCTTTCCAGGAGACAATGGATACTGGTTATTACCTAATCCTACTTTACCAAATTCAGAAGTTTTTTGGATTGAATCTCCATTTAAAATTAATTTAATGGGACCATCATTTATATACTTGGAAATGGATGGATATAATTGTATTGATGAAACCTCTCCATATAATCTCAGTAAATTTACTTTTACAACTAATGAAACAAATGGTATCGTTAATTCAGCATTTGCGAAACTAGCTATACCAACAACACCCATATCACAATGGTTTGACCGTGATTCTTTACCATATAAAGAATTCATGCCACCCGCAGAAAGAATTAGAAAACTCAAATTTAAAGCAAGATATCACAATGGTCAATTATGCGATTTTAACTCATTTGATTTTTCACTTATGCTTGAATTTGTTTTGCTTCAACCACAACAAGCCAGAAAATGGAACCCTATTTTAGGTAGCAGTAGCACTAAGCCCTAACCTAAGACGCTATCTCATATTTATCATTAATCCATGACTTTAAAATATTTATATCACATATTTTATAGTTTTCTTTTAAATCATTTTGTATTTGCGTTATATCAAAAAACTGCGGTTTTTTCATTTTTGATGTTTTGTAAAATAAATAGTCTCCTCTAGGTCCTCTTCTTATTGACATATGTTTTGATATTTCTCTCACTATGTTACTGCCTTCATCTAAATATTTTTGGATTTCTTCGAATTTTATATTTTCTATTGGTCTATTGCCTAATTCTTTTAATGTCCTGGACTTTTCACCCCAAGATATATACATGCCATATTTGCCCTTTTTTAAAATAACATCATTCCCTTCATGCTTTCCTAAAATAAAACGACTGCTTGCTTTTTTGTTCGTGTTTATTATTTCATCAATAGCGTATTCGCCCTTTTCTATTTTATGTATGTCTATATCATTATTAACCGTCTTAAATGTTATTTCTTCTTTACCATCTAATTGCTCTACACATTTTATAACTGGCCCGTATTTACCTATCATATAAGTGTTATTGTCATCAATTTTTATTTTTACATTTTTTTCTATACTTTTTTCATTTAACTCGTCTATTAATGTTTCTATTTTAGTATTACAGTTTTTACATAAATCAAACCACAATGTTTCGCCATTTGAAATTTTATCTAACTCATCTTCCATTGTTTTTGTATAGTTATAATTAAACAATTCTGAAAAATGTTTCTCTAAAAATTCCATAACAATTATACCTAACTGTTGAATAACTAATTTACCTTTTTCATTTCCAAATTCTCTCTTTGTTTCTATTTCAACTATATTACCAGATTTAAGTTCAAAATCTGTACATGTTATTTCTTTTCCAGGGACGTCTTCTTTTTTAACATATTCTCTCTCTTGTATTTTATCTATGATTGTGGAAAAAGTAGAAGGCCTTCCGATTCCTTTCTCCTCTAAAATAGCTACTAACCTTGCTTCTGTATAATGTTGTTTAGAACCCTTAATTGTCACATTAGATAGTATTTTTTTATAAGGAATTATTCCATTTTGTTTTATGGTTTGAAGATATTGATAGTCTTTATTATCCACCGAATACTTTTGTGTTACTATTTTCCAGCCTGGAAAATCTATTAATTCACTTGTAAAACTAAATTTTGTATTTTGAAAGGATGAAATACTTGCTGTTACAGAATAGAAGGATGCTTGAGCCATACAACTCTCTAATGTATTCAACCATATCAATTTATACATTTTTTTTTCTTTAGAACCAATATCTTCTGGAAGTTCAAAGAGAGAAATATTAGTAGGTCTTATGGCTTCATGGGGGTTGTCCTTTGCGTTTTTCATATGTTCAATGGTTTCATTTACATATTTTGCTTCATACTTTCGTGTAATATAATCCTTTGCTGAATTAATAAACTCTTCACTGTATTTGGTATTGTCTGTCCTCATATATGTAATATAACCCTTTTCATATAGAGTTTGACATATCTTCATAGTTTCTTTTGGTGAATATCTAAATTCATTGCTTGCTGCTTGTTGGATTTTACTTGTTGTAAAAGGTTCTGGCTGTTTTTTTAAAACCTTTATTGGTTGAGAACATGTATAAATATGATTGTAACCAATACATCCATTTAAAAAATGTTTCATTTCCTCTTCTGTATCGTATTGTTTGTTTAATTCAAATTTTAAATTATAATTGGTAAAATATCCAATTGTATTATACGTTTTTCTCTCTATTGACTCATTTATTTCTTTTTGGTTTTCATAAATAATTTTTAATGCGGACGATTGACATCTTCCAGCAGAGAGAGGCTGTTCTTTGTTATTTTTTATATATTTCCACAATATAGGAGATACTTTAAATCTTACTAATAAATCTAATATTTGTCGTGTGTGCTGAGCATGAACAAGGTCTGTATCAACTAAATTTGGGGTTTTTATTGCGTTTAATATTGCGGTTTCCGTAATTTCGTTAAATGTAATTCGTTTTGTTTTATGTAAATCTAAATTAAATACTTTACATATCGAATCACATATGCCCTCACCTTCACGGTCAGCATCGCACGCAAGTATAACTTCATCTGTGACTTTTATTTTTTTCTTAATCAAATCAATGTTTTTCTTTTTTGATTGAATTATATCATATTTACAATAAAAATTGTTATTAATATCAACATTTTCCAATGAGTTTAACTCTGTAATATGACCCATCGTAGCAACCACTTCGTAAATATTTAAATCGTCGTTATCATTTAGAAAACCTGCTATTTTTTTACATTTTGACGGTGATTCAACTATAACTAAATATTTCATATTTAATTAATTATCTAGATATTTTTATGTTATTTTATATTATTATTCCATCACAAATTATATTATAAAAGATATTACAAACATATTATAAATTATATATATTTATAATATATGACAACTAAGATTACTACTTACCCCAGAGTAGCGAGTAAGATTTCAAAAAGTAATATTCTTAATACACAACCGCCAAAGAAAGTTACAATTAAAAGTAATTTCTTTAAGAAATCGCCGTATGTATTTACAAAAGATGCCGCATTTGCTATCGAGCCCCAACCGCCGTATGACTATGATTTCCAAACGCATTCTGATTTTTTATATATTCGCAACGATATCCAAATTGACCAATCTAGTGCGTTGGCTAATTTAATAAATAATAATTTTATTATAAAAACTGGCACGATAAAGGATTTAAAAGTAACTCTTTCGGGCATTGATATAACACGAAACTATATTGAATATAAATTTTATAGACCATTGATAGATGAGAGAGTATATGTAGGTGATGCACCCATAGATGATGACAAATCTATTAATGAAAACGACTGTTTAAAATTTGGTGAATGTATAACAGTTGCCAATCAAACATACGATAAAACTAAATTAGATACAATGTTAAAAGCACAAACAGGACCACCAGTTTTACAATCAAGTTTAACAAATAAACCTTTTGGTGCTACGGAATATGATAAAGACAATATTGTCATACTAAAAACTATTCCTGCTGATAAAAAAAATAATTTTGCGGTCCCTACAAACGGTGAAACTTATGCTATAGTAAGAACAAAAATTGTTGCTGGAGCACCTTATCATATTGCGTTTGTTTTATATACACATAATAATGTAAATATAACATTAGAAGCTGAAGCGGATAATAAAAACAATTATACACCTAAGTTTGGGTTTTATGATATAACACCAAGTGGTAAGACATTTCATAGAAGATGGTCAGCTGAATTATATAAAGACTCAAGTGATCCAGATAAACAACATAGATATAATGTTTTATATAATAATGGGGAAACAATTGTATTAAAAACGAGAAAATTGAATGATATAATCAAAGAAATGGCTGCGGAGCTTCCAAAACCAAAAGGACGCGCTAAAAAGAGCATTAAGGGTGGCAGGAACAAAAAAATCAAAATTAAAAATAAGTCAAGACGAAGGAAGCAGTAAAAGCCTGAAAAAATAGTCTAATGCTTTATAATAATTTAAATTATGTTGTGGATTAAATAATATATATTCTTGTATATTCATTTTATATACAACTAAATCAGGAAACCAAAAGCTAGTATCGTTTTTTTGATACACACCTGATATTTTATAATTCTTTTTATTTCTAACAATTCTACAAAGATTCATTATAGCATGTTTATCAAACAAATAAAAACTAAGTCTATTATATTTTGTTTTTTTTGTAATTAGTGCTGAAATTCTATAATAATTTATTTTAAAATCGATTTTTTTTAAAATACTATCCCCTTCTCTCGTATCTAGTTTTATAAATTTATTTTGTATAAGATATTTTACTAATTTTAAAAATTCATACTGTTCTTGAAGAGTTAAATATCCAAACGCAAAATTAAATTCATACATGGCTTTTTCATTTGGTGTCATATTAAGATAAGGATGGTCGTAATCTAGTTTTTTTATTTGTTCCTCAGTTAAACTAACTGTGGGAGACAACTCAACTTTTGTATTTGTAAATATATTACTTACAAATGATTCATTTTCTTTATTAATATTTAATAAATAAGTTGGTTTTTTAATTTTCCATTCATAAATGTGGGTATCTTTTTTCGCATAACTTTTTGCTACATCTAAGTCACCAAACCAACTTGAATTATCCAATAAACAATGGTCACCTGTTTTTTTTTCAGAAACTCTGTTATATTCCAATATTTTATCGCCTTCATATTTTTTTGAAGCATACAAAGAATAACCAATTTTTAAATATTTTAAAGAGGGTTTAATATATTTTTGCGGTGGCTTGTGGTTTCTTTTTGTGTTATTTTTGGAAGATTTGTTTCTTTTTGTTGTCATATATATTATAATAATATTTATTTATCTATCATTTTAAATTGCTTCCAACTGATTTTAAATTCAGCCTTTTTTGGTTCAGGTTTCTGGTCTTTTTCATATATTTCATCTAGTTTATTACCTTTTTTAAGAGCACTATCAACATATAATTCTTTTAAAAGTGTTCCTACTAGAAAAGACCCTTCATGTTGGTCTAATTCGCCATCTTCAATTCTTCTTAATACATCAATAAATTTATTCAAAATACCTATATCAATTTCGTCTTTTTTAATTTTATTAAAAATGTCCGTATAATAAGTAAATAAAAACCCACATTCATTAATACATTCTTGAGTAATTTTTTCATCATCTCCTCTATATTTAGCTTTAATCATAATCATACTATTAACATTGGTTCGCAGAATTTGGCTATGTTTTAAATTGCGTATTAATTCTGTTTGGTCTTCAACATTGTTAGTTTTAATCATATTTTGAAGTTGTAATCTTTGGTTTTCATCCATTTTTATTATAAATTATTAATATGTTTATTTTTTAAATTTAAACTAATTAAAATATATTATAATTATATATGTCTAATAATTCAGTTCCAGGCATGATGTTTCCAACACAAAAAGGTATGTTAGCTGGAAACCCAAGAGACTCTGCTTTACAACAGATGAAAAATAATAATGCTAGCCAAGCATCGATTGGTGCGGCAGTTGGGGGGAAAAAACGTTTTAAAAATGGTGGCGCAGGTCAAGTTGTTGTTCCACAATTTCAAATGCAGTATACTCCACAAGGTGGCCCTGGAACAGACCCGAATGCTCAGGTAGCAGCATTGTCTAAACATAGCACACAAGGAACCGCTAATGCCGAATATGATAAACATGCTTTAAGTGGTGGTTCTAAAAAAAACAAAAATAAGAAGGGCGGAAATAGTAATTGGTCTTGGGGCTGCCATAGCGGAGGTAAAAAAAGCAGAAAACCTAAACATCGCAAAATTAAAAAACATAATAAATCTAAAAAGCATAGGAGAAGGTAATTTATAATATTTGTTTATTGACTATAATAAATATTATACAACAAATTATAGTATAATTAGATTAATAATTTATATAATAATAATATAAGTTATGCCATCTGGAAAAAATTGGGTAAATTTTTTATATGTAAATTTAGCTTTTGTTATATATATAGCAGGAATATTTTATTTTAATCAACTTGCTAATATAAAAGCACAATGGCCTTTATACAGATGCAACCCGATGTATATGCCTCTCGCTGATGATATGGAAAGTAACTTCGTATATTGTATTCAAAGTATGCAGACTAATTTTATGGGGTATTTATTAGAACCATTAAATTTTTTAACAAACTCTATGGGTTCTGTAATTGGAGACTTGTTTGAATCCATTAATTTTGTGAGAGCAATGTTTGATAAAATTAGAGGATTTATTTCTTCAATAATTCAGTCTGTATTTGGTGTGTTTTTAAATTTAGTTATTGAGTTTCAAAAAATTACAATTGGAATTATAGATTTAATAGGAAAAACAATTGGCATAATGACAACTCTTATGTATACCATAGATGGTAGTGTAAAAACTATGGAAAGCGCATGGAACGGACCTCCAGGACAGTTAGTTCAAGCACTTGGCAGTTGCTTCCATCCTAATACAAAAATAAAACTACAAAACAGTGAAATTAAAGACATGAAGGATATTGATTTAGGCGATGTTTTAGAAAATGGTTCTATTGTTGGTTCCATTATGAAAATTGATAATAGACGTGAACGTCTTCCATTATATGTAATTAAAGGTTCAGGTGTGAATAATGAAGACATTTATGTAACTGGGTCTCATTTAGTGTTTGATAAAAGTCAAAATAAATTTGTTAAGGTCGAAAATTATTCCAAAGCAGTTTTATCAGATATAGAAAGTGATACTTTTAATTGCTTGATTACAAACAACCATAAAATACAAATAGGTTCTGAAACTTTCTGGGACTGGGAGGACCATTTTATAAAAATCAAGATGGTGTAATTATCTTAATAGTTAATATTGTAAATTTACTTTACTTTTTTTTAAAGTATATTTATATGGATAACAAAGGAAAAGGATTAGAAAATATAACAAAAATGTATGATAAATTAACATATTTTGACCAATATGGAGCATCTGTAATATTATTTGTAATCATTACAATAATTTTGTTAATTTTAATTTCATATTGTTTTGTAAAAATAAATTCTCAACCAATAATTAATGACTGGCCTAATCAAAGATGTAAACCTTATATAATTCCTTTTGCTGGATTTATAACACATCCAGAAGGCATTAGTGCTACTGATTACACATTAGAAAATTTCAATAGCTGTACACAAAGTATATTGTCTAGTATTACTGGTGTTATGGTCCAAGCTATTACATTTGTTATAAATAGTATTAATTCTATTCTTAATGAACTTAAAGATGTTATAAACGACATAAGAGCTATGTTTGATAAAATAAGAACTTTTTTTGAGCTTATGGCTAAAGAATTAATGGGAAGAATTATGAATATGATGATTCCATTACAACAAATTATTATTAGTGTGAGAGATGTTGTTGGAAAAATTCAAGGAACTATGACAGCAGGTTTATTCACTTTATTAGGTACATACTACACGTTACAATCATTAATGGGAGCAATAGCACAATTTATTATCATTATATTAATTGCTCTTGCTGCTTTAATTGTTATAATGTGGATAATACCATTTACATGGCCAGTTGCTGTTGCGAATACAACCATTTTTGTTGCTATTGCCATTCCTATGGTAATTATACTTGCTTTTATGGTTGATGTCTTACAAGTTACACCAGACCTTTCAATCCCAACTGTTCAGTGCTTTGATGAAAACACGCAGATGAATATGAATGATGGCTCACAAAAGAAGATTAATGAAGTGAATCTTGGTGATATATTAATTAATAATAATAAAGTAACAGGTATAATAAAAGTTAATTCGGCAGGTTCAATTATGTATAAATTAGATAATATTATTGTTTCGGATTCACATATTATTAAATATAAAGATAAATGGATACCTATATCGAAACATCCAGAAGCAGTTAAATATGATTCTTACAACAAACCTTACTTATATTGTATCAATACTGAAAGCAAAGTAATTAATATAAACCACTATATATTTACAGATTGGGATGAAATTTTTGACAAAGAACTTATAGAAGTTAAACATAATAACATTAGAAATATAAATGAAAATAAAGACATACATAAATATCTAGATAGCGGGTTTTTTGGAAATACTGAAATAAAACTACAAGATTGTAAAACAAAACAAATTAAACATATAAATATAAATGATATTTTAGAAAATGGAGAGAAAGTTCGCGGTGTAGTTAAAATTAATGGAAGTGATTTAGCTTGTCAATATAGGTATAATTTAAACAACACTTTTGTAGAAGGAGGACCTAATATTACAATATGTGATAAAAACATACAATTTAGTTCAACGTTATATTTAGATGAAAAAAATAAAGAGTTAAAAAATAGTAAAGAAGATATATTATATCATTTATTAACTGATTCAAAAACTTTTACAATAGGAGATGTTAAATTTTATGATTATAACGCATCGATTGATTTATTTTTAGAAAAACATAGAATAAAATTATTATCTATGAAATATGTATAATATGGATATCTCAATTCTTGGATATAAGTTTAACCTTGAGGTTTTAATTTTAATTGGAGTAATTTATTTAATTTTAGTCGGACATACTGTAGGCGGATGTTGTGACGTAAGTGGAATTATGGAGGGTCTTGGAAATATGATACAACATACAAATATGAAGCATATTAGATAATATAACAATAAATTTTACCATTAAAATGCTTTTATTTATTTATGTTTAGAAATGTGTGTATGAAAATTATTATCTGTGAAATATGTATAATATGGATATCTCAATACTTGGGTATAAGTTTAACCTTGAGGTTTTAATTTTAATTGGTGTGGTTTATTTAATTTTAGTTGGTCATACTGTAGGCGGATGTTGTAACGTGAGTGGAATTATGGAGGGTCTTGGAAATATGGGCGTCAGCAAGCATGTTAAAAAAGCCTCTTCTATTATGATGCCTACACAAGTTACTGGTGGAAAAGAAGGTTTTGTAGGCGCTAATATTAATTATGGTCAATCATCGCCATATAGTTTAGGTAGCAACTCAAAGGTTGATGTCTCTTCATGGAGTAAACCCGATTTAACTGTCGTTTCTGGGAAACCCTTGAGTCCTGGCGTTAAAGCTATTTTAGACCGTCCTGAACAACCTGTTCCACTACCTGAAGGCGAGATGTTATTATTTGCGAATACAGCTTTTAAACCAGAATGTTGTCCAAATACTTTTTCAAATAGTACTGGCTGTGCTTGTATGACAACTGGACAGTATAACTATTTAACGACCAGAGGTGGTAACAATGTCCCTTATTCTGAATATTAATATATAAAATATATAAAAACTATATATATTATATGACAAAAACTAACAAACTTAAGATTAGCAACAAGAGAAACACGCAAAAAAATAAAGAGAAACTTATTTGTCCTATAGGTCTAAAACCTTTTGAAGAACAATTTGAACAAACGATATTGCCATCACAATTGAGAAAATCCAGTTTAAAAAGTAAAAAGGAATTTGTTAAAGAATTGTTAAGTAAATTTTCTCCAAATAGCATTAAGCCCGAAAATGACTTTTATGATTACATTAATTATCAATGGTTAAAAAATGTGAAATTAGAAAAACAACAAGGATATATTGTTCAGGTCGATGATTTTAGATTGGCGCAAGACAAAGTGTACAAAGAATTAGATGAAATTATTTTAGATTATATTAAAACACACGATGATAAACTTTCTAAAAACCTTAATAATTTTCGAGATTCTATTATTAAAATGAACCCAAAACCTTATACAAGACAAATAGCAAAAGAATTAGAACAATTGATAGGTGACTATACTAGTGGAAACAATCCGTGGGAGTTATTAGGATACATAAATAGAGATGAAATGATTTCTTCTAGAGCACCATTTGTTTGGAGTTTAAACCCTGATGACAAAGATGTAAAGGTTTATAGGTCTTACATAGATGGAATTCAGTTATCCATTTTAGATTTATCTGTTTATTATGATGATGGAACACAATTTGAATATAAAAAAAAGTATAGAAGATCTTTTGTAAATCATTGTCAAAAAGTTTTTGATGTTTTACTTGGTAAAAATGATTACAATGCGCAAGATATTTTAGACGTTGAAACCGAACTTTTTAATACTTTAGGTTGTATAGATATTACAAGTGGTACGGAAAAAACATATAATAAAGTATATGCCGATGAAGCTTTATCAAAATATGGGTTTGATTGGAAAGAATTTTCAAAACATATTGGGTTTAAAACGCCACCCAAGTTTTTTATTACTTCAAGTCTTAACTATTTAAAATGTGGTTCTGATTTATTATTGAAAAATTGGAACTCACCAAAATGGAAAACATATTGGTTGTTTATTTTATTAAGAAGACTAGTACGTATTACAAAAGATTGGGAAAAAATACCATATGATTTTTATGGAGAATTTGAGAGGGGACAATCTGAAATTAATAAAAGTGATGCCGTAAGCGCTTCTTTATACATGTCTGTTCCATTTAATACATTTTTAACAAATCAATACGTAGCAAAATATAGTAATCCACAAGCTATAGAATTTGTAAAAATATTGTGTAATGATTTAAAAGTAGTATTTAAAAGAATTTTAACACGTAATACTTGGCTTGCGCCATCAACTAAAAAATATGCTCTTAAAAAATTGAAGGCTTTTAAGTTCATTTATGGATATCCTGAAAATTTAAGAGAAGACCCTGACCTTAATTATACCGACAATTTATATGATAACATGAAAAAAATTATGGAATGGAGACATGCGAGATTTATTGAGCTTGAAGGAAAAGAACCTATTGATATGCCTATGATGGATTGGACACAATATCCTGTAAAAATGACAGGAACTCAAGCGTATATTGTTAATGCCTCTTATACACCGTCTAAAAATAGCATTTATATTAATTTGGGTTATATACAAAAACCGTTTGTAGATTTAGATGAAAGAGGTATAGAGTATAATCTGGCACATCTTGGTTTTACAATTGGTCATGAGATGTCACATGGTTTTGACGATTGGGGAAGTCAATATGGATTAGATGGAAATTTACTTGATTGGTGGTCTGATGCTGATAAAAAGCATTTTAAATCAATTCAAAAGGATATTATTTCTCAATATGAGGAAAGCGCAGCAAAAGATGGTATTAAATTTGATGCTTCAATTGGAATAGGTGAAGATTTAGCGGATATTTCTGGAATGGCAATTTGTGATGAATATTTAAGAGATTTCCAAGAAAATAATAAAGACCTAATTCCTATTAGATATTTATCTTATGAGGTGTTTTATACATATTATGCGTTCCAACAAAAACAATTTGTCTCGAAGAAAGCTTTGTCAGCACAATTAAAGACAAATCCTCATCCACTTGATAAATATAGATGTAATGTGCCTTTATCTCGTTCTGAAATCTTTAGAGCTCTTTATAATGTAAAGAAAGGAGATGGTATGTGGTGGAAAAATGCCAATACCGTTTGGTAATAATTACACCGACCGAAAAGAAAAATGA
>Ga0114959_10003059_pt1 | contig 13349 bp, 18 predicted proteins | sample C_130625_EF_Meta_FD_87317 | JGI IMG/M metagenome (GOLD analysis project Ga0114959, IMG submission 87317) | Freshwater microbial communities from Lake Croche, Canada to study carbon cycling - C_130625_EF_MetaG | ecosystem: Environmental > Aquatic > Freshwater > Lake | place: Lake Croche, Canada...
ACAGATAAAGTTCTTTCCGGAATACTATAAGTATAACCCTCATAGTTATATGATTGTGTTCCGTGTTTGATAATATCATAATAGTTTATTTCAAATAAATTATTATAATCAACTCTATTTCTTAAAATCCAATTATGCTTTTCTTTAAATTCAATAGGTTGACCCAATGAAACCGTAGGAAAATAACCATTAATTAATCTAGATAAATGAAATTGTCTACCGATATTGGTGTTGCCCAATTTAACAGAAACACTATACCTCACACATCTAGTATAATCATCTAAATCATTTTCTCTGACTAACTCACCATCTCTGTAAAGGTAAATACCATTTTCTTCACTATAATATTCATACTCAATTGTTCCGCCCAAATCTTGTAAAATACTATATTGTCCCGTAAAGTAAGTATTAGGATCAGCAGTATTTAATAAAACAACACCTATTTTTTGGTCTTTAACTAAAACCCTATGACCATTTAATAACTTAACCCCGTCTATATAATATTCTTTTGTTATTGTTGTTAAATCAATCTGTCCATCTGTAGCTACATCAACATAGTAAAAGTTTTTTGAGGAATCTTTTATTAATCTATAAGGAGTAAATAAGTTTTTTAATGTTAATCCATATTCGGATAAATACTTTGTATAATAATCATTAGAAGTATTTAAATCTATAGGAGAAGCGTGTTGAGGTGGTATAGTTGTAACGCTATATTGTGAGCCCAATGTGCTAATATACCAAGTTCTTTGTTTATAATCTCCTAATATATCATAAATATTATTAAGATTACTTACTGGTAAATATGTAGCACCACTTAAACATCTTGAGTAAAATCTAGTAGATTTTAACTCTTGTTTTAAATAATCAAAATCATTTTTTGAAATCGAATCATCATTAGCGTACCATTTGCTATAATCAGTATTGTATGTCCACATATTTATTTTTTAACTTTTAATTCCCAGATTACTGTTTTACTACTCATCAAAGTTTCACTTATAATTATTTTTACTTTAGATTTTTTTAAAATCTTTTTAATTTTATCAATGAAATCTTCATATTGATATATATCCAAAATATACTCGGATATATCAATTTTAAAAGATTCTTTTTCTGAAAAAATCAAATCATATATTAGTTCATTCTCTTTTTCCACTTTATTTGAGAGTAATGTTTGTATTATATATTAAAATTTGAATCTCTTATAAATAGAAGGGTAAATAAAAAATATCAATATATAAAGAAAATAAACCATTCTAAATGAGTAAGAATAAAAGTGAAGTAAAAAGTCAAATTCAAGAAGGAATTCAAGAATTTGAATATAAAAAGAATCTTAGAAAAAAGAACTCACTTACTAAAGAAGAGTTTCAAAAGTCAAATGTTAATCTCAGTGAAAAGCAACATGGATTATATAAAGGTATAAGAAACAACACACTTACAGTTGTACACGGCCCTGCAGGTACCAGCAAGACCTATACTACTTGTTATGCCGCTTTAGCACTTTTAGCTGATAAAAAAATTGAAAAAATAATTATCACAAAACCTATTCAAGAGTCTGGTGAGAACTTAGGTTTTTTACCTGGGAGTATGGAGGATAAATTACATCCATATAAACAATCTTACTACACAACATTCTGTAAGATTTTAGGTAGAGCAACTGTTGATATGTTATTTGCTACAGAAGAGATTATATTTGAACCATTGGCTTACATGAGAGGTTCTACTTATGATAACTGTATAATGCTGTTGGATGAGTGCCAAAATGCTTCTATTAAACAATTAATGTTATGGGTTACTCGTTTAGGTAAAGACTCTAAAGCAGTTATGATGGGTGATACATCACAATATGATGTTAGGAAAAAAGACTCTGGTTATAATGACTTTATTGGAATGGTTAATGGAATGGAAGAGCTTTGCATGTTTGAATTTAATAATACAGATATTGTTAGAAATAAATTCTTAATACAAATTGCTGATAGATATGATAAATATCGTTCTGAACAAAAAGAAATTTAATGAAAAATCCACCAATTAGGTGGATTTTTCATTTAATAGCCATCATCATCAAAGAAAACTTCTTCATCATCTGGCTCAGGTTCTCTTTCAAGCGCTCCATTACTTTGTACTAGAGTATAATCATAGTTATATGATTGTGAGTTGGAAAATCTACCTTTATTGAAATAAAAAAACTTAAAAGTATCCAAGTAAGGATAATAAGATAAGTTATGTTCATCTAGCATAACATATAATTGTTTTCTAACAGGAGAATCAGTACCATCATCAAATAACATTTCAGTTTTAGCACTTTGTTCCCATTTACAAAGATATCCGTTTTCTTTTGCCCAATCCTTGAAGAAGTTAATATCGTGATCGTAGTAATAATAAATTCTATCCATGAACTTATATTTTCTTTTTGTGTCTTCATGGTCTCTAACATCCTCCCACAATAAAGCTCTTGCTCTTACCTTATCATCATCTGAAAAGAAAACCAACATCTTTACTTTATCTTGGTTTTTTGTATATAAAGTCATAAACTTGTTTCTTTCTCTTTGTCTCATACAAGAGTTCCAAATAGATCCTGATCTATTACCATTGGATGTGTGGTAATTATCCTCTAAATAATATTTTAGAATCTCTTCTCCTTCTACAATCTTTAATTTAGATATATCTCTAGAGAAATAGGATTTGTAAATATTTACAAATTTTTCAATATCTATATCAGTTACCTTAAAATTTTTAATAGAGAACTCAGTTAGAAATTTTCTAATAAATCTTCCAATTTTAATTCTAATCCGACCGTTTTCCCACTCATTTTCAACTTTTCCATATTTAGATTTTGGTAAAAATGAAACTACATCAATTTCATCTTCAACTATTTTGATAAAATTACCCTCATCATTTATATGTGATGAATCACCTTGTAGGAATAATGCAGCAATAATAGACTCTCTTTGAGCAAACTGTAGAAAGTTGTACATTTCTCCTTTAAAAATAAGCATTGACATATTAATATATAGTTTATAATTACAAATATAAGAAAAATTTAGAAAAAAAGCAATGCAATATATAACAGAATATAAATCTTTTTATCAGGTCGGTGATGTAGTAGTTTTAGAATACTGGTACAATGATATGCTCACACCTTGTATTATTGTTGAGAAATTATCTAAAGTTTCTTACAAAGTTAGTCATAATGTTCCCCATTCTAAAATACCAAATGCTCCTGATGAAATTATTAGGTCTTCTGATATTATTGACTTTAGTCGATAATGTTTCCTAAAAGATATTTATAGAAATCTTTATCATTTTCAGTAGTCATATCAAGGTATTGGTCTTTAATAACTTCTAACTCTTCTCTTGATAAATCATCTTTAACAATTTTATCAATCAAATTATCATAATAGTTTTTATCACTACCTTTATTAGATAAAGTAGTGCTTTTATATGATATAGTAGTTGTATCATCATATAATTGCAAGTCACCTAATCCAGTATCAATATAGGATTTACCTTTCTTCTTACTTCTACGGTTTTTCTTAAACTTAGCATATTCTATTTCCCAATCATCATCGTCAACACTATTATCTATAGGCGCATCATCTTGACCAGGCCAATCATAATGATAACCATAATCTCTTCTTCTCCAATCATTAGATTTGGAGTTATGTGTATTAGATCTATAACCACTGCCATAGTTATTATAACCATAAGACTTGTACTCTTTTTTAGTCATATCTCGTTGCGTTGGAAGTTTTTCCCAATCAACTAATAAGCAAGCCATTGCTAAATCTTCAAGATGTTGAATATCTTGTGTTTCGTTAACAGTATGTTCTTTATAATAACCAACAGAAATATTTGTACACTCTGGAATAATATCAGTGAATTCAGCAGAGTCAGTATAAATACCACCTTCATCTTTTTTATACTTCATGCCATATAAGTTTAACTGTCTTGCTAAAGCATCAGCAAAGTCATCTGAGCAACATCTTGTAGAAGATTGATAAGTAATAACAGAATCGGTACCTCTTCTATCAAAAGAGATAATTCTATCATACCTATCTTTGAAATCTTTAATAGACATAGATGATGCTAATCCAGAGCCAATACATCCAACTTCCTCCCCTATGAAGAAATAGTAAAGACCTGGAATATTATTTTCCATTAAATGTAACATAACAGTCACTCCAGCTTTATCATCAGCACCTAAAGTAGTTTTACCATCAGTCCCAATCATATAATCATCAAATGTGTGTGTTACTGTGGTTGATTCTTTACTAACAGTATCTAAGTGAGAAGCAAATATAGTTCGTGACTCTCCTATTTTATAGAAGTAGTTACCATGTACGTCTTTTTGTAAATCCTCTGGAAATATACCTTGTTTAATCATTGATTCTACCAATTCATCTTCAGTTCCATGTGGATAAGTTCGGCTCGTCAACCGTAAGAATGTTTCTAAAATTAAGTTTTTTTGTTTATTCACGTCGAGCTATTTATTATTAATAATACAAATATACAACATTATCTAAGAAAAAAAAGTTTTTTATATATAATTATATGTACACAATAGACAAATCTATTTCTTGGAATAACACTATAGTTTTTAGTTCTAATAGTGGAACTAAATATATCGTTCAATTATTAGAAACATCACCTGGTTCAAAAATTTGGACTTTTAATTTCAAACTAATTGAGGGAGTTCCGGATAAAAAAGAAGTTTTTAAAACAATTGGTGTTATACAAGATGTTTTATTAGAACCAGGAGGATTGATAGAAAGAAATAGTGTAAATGAGATTGTTGTTTTTATATATGGTAAAAGTAGAGAAGAAATAGACAAAAAAACAAAAATATTCACTAGATGGATAAAAAGTCCTTGGATATTTAACATAGAGTCAAATCCTGAAATAACAATAGAAGGAAAGAGAGACCAAATCTATCTAAATACAAATTTTATACACATTAAAAAAACAGATGTTATAGAAAATAATAAAACAATAGATTTATCAAATATTAAATTTTGCTACAACTGTGGTCTAGAAAACAATAATTATAAATTTTGTCCAGGTTGTGGTACAAATTTACAACAATCATAATCTAAATATATAAATTAAAAAAGAGACTTTAGGTCTCTTTTTTTTTATTTTACAAAATTATTAATAAATCCACTTACCTCATCAGCACCATCAGTACAGATATTATCATGTCCAATTGACACATTTTTTACTTTTTCAAATTCTATTTTACTAGATACTCTCTTTGCTATATCATCAACAACACCTTTAGATGTAAATATAACAAGTATTTCAGAATTCAAAGCACCATTAAAATCATCGTTAGTTTTCCCTTTAGTTCTATCTATAAAACTTTTCAACATTTTCATATCTTCATCTTTGAAGGATTTTCCTTCAGATTCTTTATAATCATCCGCAGGTGGATTATATCTTTTCTTCCAATCTTCTCCTTTTGGAAATTTGTTTTCAAGTATCCAATCAGCACTAATAGTAGATAAATCCATTGGTGTATATTCATCATCACCAAGATAAGTTTGACAGTCTTTTTCACTCAAGAATTTTTTAATACTTTCTTCATCTCTAAAAATGAAAAAGTCTTTATCTCTAGCAATATCTTCACCTTTTCTACTTTTTTCAATTGCTTCTTTGCTATAAGCAACAGCAATTCTAGGTGGATTTGATTTCGTCAAACTATCCATTTCTTCTTGTTTATTTGAAAAAACAAAACCATCAATACCAAAAACTTTATTAAGAAAAATATCAGAATTCTTAGACTCTAAAACTTTTGCTACTTTATAAGCCATTCTATATCCGAATGAATACCCACCAACAATCCATTTACCTCCAATCTTTTCAATATCTTCAACACACTCTTTAGCAAAATCTTCAACATTAAAATTTGCGGGCCAATTACAAGAATATACATTATAATCAGATGATAACTTTGAAGCTAATTTGGTATAGTCTGAAGAAAATCCAGCATCACCTTCACCCGTTCCAGGTATGATTAGAATATTTTTATCCTTTTTTCTATCCTCCATTAAAATCAAATGTTTTTTACTTTTATCATCTGCTTCTAAAACAAGTCTAAATTGTTCGTATAGTTTTATGTATTTCATATTTTTATTTTTTATTTATTACTAACCTCAGTAATTACTAATACACTAAGTGATATACTTTTACCTCTTGTTTTATTTAGCCAATTAGCTAAAAATACTCTATGACCACCATCTAAAATTAAGTTTTTACCTTCTTTATTTCTATAAACTACAATCATCTTTGATGTTGGTTGAGTAAGAAACTTTTCTGTACTTTCTGCCCACAATTCATCTCTCTCTTCTGGAGTTTTAGATTCCATATCTTTTGCGAATTGTTTAGGTGTTTCTTCAGTTAAATATCCAGTATTCCAATAACAACCAGAAACAGGTTCTTCTTTATCTTTTGTAATCATCTCATCTTTTTTACCAAATTTACCACTTGGGCTTTTCAATTGAGTAGTGTCTACTAACTGATTATTATTTTCCCAGAATTCATGATTTTCCTCATTCCACCAATATCCACCTTTCATAATAAAAGAATATAACTTATATCTAGCTTTAGGATTTCCTAAGAAAGGATCTTCACCACCAGATAAAACAATTGATTTACAATCTAGGTTCTCTACCTTATATTCAAAGTTAAAACCTAAAACCAATTCTGAATAAGCAAGTGGTAGTTGAATATACTCTTGATGTTCTTCATCTTTTGGTCTGTTCCAATATTTTACAACATCTGAATCAACTCTTTTTGCTTTCCAAAAATTATCAAACTTAGATATATTCTCAAGATAAAAAGATCTAAAATCTTTTTTAGCAGTTTTTGGAGGATTACCACGAAGCATAGTTTCATAAAAAACTTCTTTGGCAATATTCCCTAACATAGAAACTTTATTACCATCTTTTTTCATATCTTCAATTAATTGAATATCTTCATCAGTAAATCCTAATGATTTTAAATCAATTTCTTCACTTTCTAAAATTAGTCTAAATTGTTCGTATAACTTTAAGTATCTCATAAAATGTAATGAAATTTTTAATATATATTAAATGATAAAACTGAAAAAGTATATTCAATTTACTAAAGAATCTCTCAAAGAAGATATTGACGAAGGTAAATTTTGGAAATTATCCGAAGAAGATATAACTGATTATATGTTAGAAATAACAGATGCTGGATATTTTATTTCAGTACAATTTGGCTTTTCAGAAAAACTTAAACAAGGTTCTTACGTAAATGGAAAATGGATAGAAACTGAAAAAGATGGTTTTACTGATAAAGTAAAATCAGGCGATAAAGTTATACCTTCTTATTGGATTAGTATTCACAAAGGACATAAAATTAAAAATGACGATGTTACTTCTACATTTCAATTTGCTTGTAGTATTATAGAAGAAGAAGCAAATGTTGAAATATCAATACATGATGCTGATGGTAATATTGGTGATCCAGATGGTATAGAAATTAAAGGTGGTTTGTTTTTCACAGATAACTCTAATTCAAATGAGCCTGAGTCATTAGAAGCTAATGATTATATTGCTATTTTTGCTAAATCGAAAGATACATTTGAATTCACTGAAGAAGATCTTGTAAAATATTATAACTGGTCAGATGTCATTATTAAAGACGGTAGAGTTTATGTCGAAGTTAATTTGGAAGACATGTCTGATATAATGCTTTCAAGAAATGCTAGTTATAAAGACACTTTACTAAAAGGTGAGGAAGATATGTATGATAACTACTATAGTTCTGATTATCAGCCAGATATTCCATCAATGATTCAATATACTTTAACTAATGAAAATAATCATTTATTAATTAAGGCAATGATTAGAGAAATTGGAGGATTAGAAATTTTTATATCAGAATCTGAAAATCAAAACTTAGAAGGCTTATCAGAAGAAGAAGTTATTGAATTTTTATTAAAAGAAAAATTTTATAATACATTAAAGAGATTATGTAAAAATTCTGAAATCTGTCAAGAAGTTAGACAAACTATTGGTGATTGGGAAATGAATGCTCACGTTGATTCAAACTATCAATCTATACTTGATGAATTTGATGAAGTAGTTGAAAGTGAATTTACATTTACAAAAGAAAAAAGAGAAGTAACTAAATATTATACATCAAAGGATTCTGAAGGAAATCAAACCAAAAGAGAGTATCAAGAACTTGATACATTTTATATAATTCCTTATAACAATGATTGGATAAATAATGAAGAAGCTGATAGATTAAAAGGTAATAGTTTATTTGATATATTTAAAGACTGGTGTGGTGAACAATATTTCACTTATGAAATGAAACCAAATTTCTCTGACTATGGTGATGTTGATTCAAAAGCTCTTAATAATGAAATAAGAAGAGATTTAGAAGGATACTTAAAGAAATAAAACTCTACTTTAGACTGCGTTTTAGTTTATGGTCTAAGGTATTCTTTAATTTTCATCAACATATAATCTGTAATTAAATCAGATGGATTCAATGAGTTAATATACTTAATGTCTACTTTTACTGATTTGCTCATTTCTTCCTCTTTAGAACCATCACCTTTAGCAACTACTTCATGGTAATCTCTTTCATTCAAAGGAATTAAAAATGGATGATACTTATTAGATATTGCTTTACTGATGTAAAGAGGTTTCATATCTTCAAATTTAAAATCATCTCTGATAACAATACCTGCCTCTTCTTCAAGCTCTCTTCTCAAAGCATTTTCAACAGTTTCACCTTGTTCAATACCACCACATATCAAAGTAACATGATACTCTTGACCATCAACGTATTTGAAGGTGGGAATATATTCATATCTTAAAACTATTTGATTTGTTTCGATTAGAAAGGGAATACAAACTACACAATCCCTTTCTTTAAGAATAGACCAATCTTCAAACTGAACTACTTTAAAATGTTCATCTTTATATAGTACTTCTTCTTTATCATCCGTAAACTCGTTTTTTCTTTTTAAATTTGAGAATTTATCCACAATAGTTTAATTATTTTTATTATATATTAAATTAAAGACTAGTTAAATTTTGCTATTTTTTTATATTTATCTTGAATAGCTTTAATTTGACTCAATGCGTCTTTATATTCTTCTACTACTTTATTATCTGCTTTGAAATTCATTATAACATCACAATATGGACACTGTGATATAGGATTCTTCATAATAAACTCAATAGTCAATCCTAATGGTTTTCCACATCCTGGACAAGGCAATGCCATATTATATTATTTTGTTTTATCTGTATGACCAGAGTCATCTAACTTTTGAATTAACATCTCAACAAGTCTTGAAACAGCTTCTGGTTTTTCATCTTTTTTGAATTTAACTTTAACAGTTGCCATTCCAGCTTTATTTTCTGAGTTTGTGGAGTTGCTATCAACTGATATATTAGTTACAGTATGTATATACTCTGAGGCAGTTGACACACCTAAACTTTTACAAGTAGCATCATCAATTTCACCAGTTTCTTTTAGTTTTTTAGCTTTTTGGTATTTAATTAAAGCTGACTTGCATTTTGGACCAACAACTCCATCAACTCCATTTTTATTAAAACCTGTATTCCCTAACATGCTAGCGTAAGGCTCACCTAATTTAACTAAGGCTAATTGCACACCTCTAATAGTTTGGTCTTCTATTTTTTTGAATATAGGTAGTATATTTTCTTTGAGAGAGGATGGTGTTCTATCATCAGATGTTAATAGACGAATATCAAAATCAATATCCATCTCCTCTAAGCCCATAGATGAGTGATCTGCTAAAATGTAAAGCGGTATTTTAACCTCTTTATCACCAATTATAAATGTTTTTGTTATAGGAATACCATCAGGTGTAAAATATTTTGACAATGTATTAATGTGTTGTCTTTCTTGAATACCTAAAACTACAAGAGCGGCTTCTTGTAAGCCGCCCAATAGTTCTTCTAAATTTATCTTAGCCATATTTACTATTAAATATTAATTACTTTCTTTTCCAATCATTATTTGCTAAAGAAGCAGTACCGCCTTGACCTGGTTGGACAGATGGTTCAATCATTAGGTTTAACATATCATTTAACTTGTTCATACCCTCAGTTATTGGCATTTGTTCAGCGTGAATTTTAACTTCATACTTTGCTGAGTTGTCTGTACTTCTTGTATTTTCTTTATGTGTTGCAATTTTACCTTGCATGGCAACTGAGTATTTCATACCCCAGAATCCACCCTCAGCACTAGCTTGAATACTTGCTTCAGCATCATCACTCGATTTAGTCATTTCAGTAGTTTTAACTTCCATTGTGAAGTTAATATCAGCTGATATAATAGCTAATGAAGGAAGAGGTACTAATGGTAACATTGGTATCATAGATGTAATTACTTGTAACTCTTGTTTACCAGTATCTGGATTGGTTACATATCTGTTCAATTGAACATCTAAACTACGAGTTCTCTTTTTACCAGTTGGTTTAAACTCTCCTGCTCTTGCATGTCCTGCTGGATATACTTCAGTATCAGATAAAATATCTTCAAATGCTACATCTGAGATATATTTCCATGTAACATCATTTAATTGTGCTTGTCCTTTAGCCATTCCGACTAATGGTTGAACGATTAGGTCCTCAATTGGTAGACCTGCAAATTGTTGTGCGATTTCTCCTGCCATTTTTATTTATATTTTTTTTTATATATTAAGTTTTATTTCCTTCTAATAAAAAAGTCACCATTTAGGTGACTTAACTTATCATTATTTCTTATCATTATGCTTTATCAAATCATCAACATAAGAGTCTCTTTGTTGAGTTAGGTATTGTTCTCTTGAAACAGACCTTTGTCTTTGTTCTTCAATAAGTTTATCAATATATTTTTGTTTATCATCAAGAATTTTTTCATATCTTGTGAGTTGGTCATTAAATACTTTATTTTGGTATATTAACATACCAACCATTAGAATAATTGTAAATGATTGTTCTTTTAATTTACCAAAAAATACTTCGGTAAATCCATTACTAGCAGAATCTTTATTTTCCATGATTCTATATAGTATTTTTTAAAAACTAATATTTATAACAATTGATGTTAATACTTATAGTTGCGTGTTGGTTTGCGGCATTTCAACTGACTCTTGGTGTTATTGTTCTCTGAATTACCTAATTCCAGTCGAGCATTCTTACGCTTCATTACTAAACCTTCAATCATATCAATTGGAGTTAGTCTATCAAATAATTCCTTAAATCCGTTTAAGTAAGATTTAACACGATAAATATTTGTTGTAATATTATAAAGATATTCTTTTTCAGAATCTACTTGACCATAAAGTGTATCAAGTAATTGAATTCTTTCTTCAAATGTTTTACCCACAAGGTATTCACCATCATAAGCAAGAATATCAAAAATAACAAATTTATGATTAAAGGACTGACCTGTCTCATCTGATTTATTTTTGTTCAAATACTCACCATTAAGAACTGTCCACCCACCAGTACCTCTGTAGATATCTCTTAATTCTTCATCACTTAGTCGGAAGTTAGTCAGTCTTTGACCATGGCGATTCATAACTACTGATTTAACACCATTTGTAAAAATAACACAGTTTGAACCATTCAATTTTGGTTGAGCAATCAAAGATTCATTGTCCCAGAAGTTTAAATCATCTGGAGAAATAGCATTCTTAGGTCTGGGAGGATACACATATCTGTAGTTCAAATATTTCATACCACAAATATATGAAATTAATTTAAATAAAATAGATTTTATTATGAATTAAAATCTTCTCGTAGTTCTTCCATTAAGATTTGATTTTGATAGTCTTGAGACATCTGAAGAAAATCACAAACTAAATTAACATCTAAATCTTGATTATCAAGAACATCTGAAACAACTGTTGTAATATCCATATCTTTTAAATTTTATTACACAAATATAAGTATTATTTTTTAATATTCAATATTTTACTTTTTCTCAGTACCATTTATTAGTTCACTTAATCTCCAATCTCTGATGTTAATTTTGAAATCATCAAAAGAATTAGATTTAGCCATTATATCAATTCTTATATTTATCTCTTTTATTAAATCACTTATTTCCATATCTCTATTTCTAAATTGACCATCATAAACACACTCAATTTTACTTTCATTAGAAGCAATTACCCAAACTGTTATGTTTTTATAAACATCAAACATTCTTTTAGTTCTATAAATATACTCTTCTGATTGTTGTGTAGTTAGACTTTTAGTGTTAACATAAGCCACAAAAATAGGATTATTTAAATCCAATTCAATTTTTTCTTCTTGTTGATAATTTATAGTAATAGGAATTGTAGCCGGTATGGAGTTAAGAGATGATGATAGAGGACTATTTGGACTATTAAAAAATGGCAAAGACATAAATAGATTTTTTATTTATACTCAAAAGTATAAAATTTGTTTATACCATATCTAATATAGGAACACTTCTGTGAAATAGCCTTATTTTAGCCTCCTCTTTAGAAATAAAACCTGCCCAATCTATTTCGCCAAAAGGAAGCTTATCACCTGAAATAACTTCTGATTTTAATCCAATTTCAGAAATATCACTAATGTGTAAAGTGAATAAGTATATTCTTTTATAAACAACACCTTTCTTTTTGTAGTTCATGTAATCAAGAACTAATGGTTCTTTTGAAATTTTACTTTCCTCAAGTTTAACAGAAGTTTCTTCAAAAAGTTCTCTTAAGGCCGCTTGTTTAATAGTTTCACCTTCATCAATACCACCTTTTGGAAAAGAATAAGAACCAAACCATTTAGAATTTGATGGATGGCAGATTAATATCTTTTCATTATTTAATATAATTATTACACCAGCTGACTTTTTCATCTTACTTTCAAGGGTTAAAATTCAAAAAAATTATTAATCTTATTTATTATTAGTCTAAATGTCTGACATCTTTATGAGATGCTTTAGGCTTATTATTATGTGACCAAAACCTAGCAAATGGTGTTTGAAAGAAATTATTATATATCGAGGTATCATCAATATGTAATGAGATATTATTTTGTTTACAATAATCCGCTTTAACATGGTCCCAAAGTCCATCTTCAAATTTCTTTTGAATCGTACCGTCCGGGAATCGAATCTCACCAGTTATACCAGCACCATTTTCAATTAAATGGTCATAAACAGAAAACTTGTGAGTCCATTTAACACCAAACTCATTTAATTGTTTTTCAAAATCTTCATTCCAATGACCACCTGTTAAAATATGAACCTCTCCACCATTTTTAACAAACGAATCTGTTAAAAAAGCAAAAAAATTTGGCATAGAATCTATTACTCCATGCACA
>Ga0114959_10003060_pt1 | contig 13345 bp, 12 predicted proteins | sample C_130625_EF_Meta_FD_87317 | JGI IMG/M metagenome (GOLD analysis project Ga0114959, IMG submission 87317) | Freshwater microbial communities from Lake Croche, Canada to study carbon cycling - C_130625_EF_MetaG | ecosystem: Environmental > Aquatic > Freshwater > Lake | place: Lake Croche, Canada...
CAGTGACACCAATGTGTCGCGCCGGCCCGCTGGCCGCACGCCTTGCGCGACGGCCAGCAAATGCAAGTCGTGATTGCCCAGCACACATTGCACGCTGTGACCCATGCCCATCAATCGGCGCAAGGTCCCCGCAGAGTCCGGGCCACGGTTCACCATGTCGCCCAAAACATACAAGTTATCACGGCTGGGAGAAAAGTCCAGCTTTGCCAACAAGCGGGCGAAAGCCGAGTCGCAGCCTTGAATGTCTCCCATCAAATAAATCGCCATGAATCTCCGATCCAGTTGTTGGCGCATTGTCCTACAGGACGGCTGCAAAGGCACGGCACAATAGCGTTTATGGAATTTTTGCTGATTGCATTTTTGACCCTGCTCAATGGCGTGTTCGCCATGTCTGAACTGGCCTTGGCTGCCAGCCGAAAGGCCCGCTTGGCGGCCATGGAAGAGGCCGGTGACAAAGGGGCTACAGCTGCTTTGCAATTGCTGGAAAGGCCTACCCAATTTTTGTCCACTGTACAAGTTGGCATCACCTCGATTGGGGTGCTCAATGGCATCGTGGGTGAGGCGGCTTTCAGTGAGGGTGTGGCCACTTGGCTGATTGGCTTGGGCATGACCTCTTCGGCCGCAGCCATCGCTGCGACGGCCCTCGTGGTCACTGCGATCACCTTCACCACCATCATTTTTGGCGAACTGGTCCCCAAGCGCATCGGTCAGTTGCATCCCGAAGCCACAGCCAGGCTGGTGGCCCGCCCCATGACGTGGCTGGCTATGGTTGCCAAACCTTTCGTGGGCTTACTGTCGTTCACCACCCAAAGCGTGCTCAAGCTCATGCGCATTGACACCACCGGCAACAGGGCCGTGACCGAAGAAGAAATCACCGCCAGCCTTGAAGAGGGGGTTGATGCGGGCTTGATCGAAGAACACGAACACCAGATGGTGCGCAATGTGTTTCATTTAGACGACCGAGGCTTGGCCTCGTTGATGGTCCCGCGTTCCGACATTCAATGGCTGGACGTGGCCTTGACGCCTGCGCAAGCCCTTCAAGTCGCCAGCGGGCAGAATGGACACGTCGGCCATTCTTGGTACCCTGTTTGTCGGGGCGGCTTGGACAATGTGATGGGTTTGATCAGCGTGGCCCAACTTTTGTCATTGCCGCTGGACAGCGCGGACCCGATTGAGCTCCATATCTCTGCGGCCAGCTTCGTGCCTGAGACGCTCAGTGGCATGGTGTTGCTTGAACAATTGCGTGACCAATCGGGTCGGATGGTGCTGGTGGTGGACGAATATGGCGTGGTGCAAGGCCTGCTGACACCGCGTGATTTGCTGGAAGCGATCACCGGTGAGTTACAGCCTCTGGCGCAAGTCGATGCGTGGGCAACAGAACAAGCCGACGGCACTTGGTTGCTCGATGGCTTGATGCCCATCAATGAACTGAAAGCCCGCTTGGATATCAAACACCTGCCGGGCCAAGAACGCGATCTTTACAACACTTTGGCGGGTTTTATCTTGGCTCAGCTGGGCCACTTACCCCATGTCAATGAATCTGTGCAATGTACGGGTTGGACTTTTGAGGTTCAAGTGATGGCAGGTCGTAGAATTGATAAAGTCAAGGCAATCAAATTAAATGCTGGAAATGATATGACATAAATTAGAAATATTTATTATATTATTTTAACGGGCTGATTATGCTTGTACAATGTTGATTTTGTTAACCTGAGAAAAGCCATGACAAATTCATATAAAGAACTGATTCAGCAACGTGAAGCTTTAGAGCATGCGATCGAGGAAGCGCGTCAGCGTGAAATTTCTCAGGCGGTTCAAAAAGTCCGTGAAATCATTGCAGAATTCAATCTGACCGCACATGATGTATTTCCTTCAAGTCGCACAAACAAAGTTGCTGGTGCAAAATCTGTCAACAAAGTGGCCCCTAAATACCGTGATCCTGTAACAGGCCAAACTTGGACAGGCCGTGGTAAAGCACCCAAGTGGATTGATGGCCAAGACCGCGCACGATTCGTGATCGCGTGATCGCTCTCTTTACAGCAAACAAGCTGCTTTTCTGAAAGCCCCAATTTGGGGCTTTTTTAATGGGTTTAGCATCCTGATCGTCGCGGCATCCCTCTTCATCCAATTCACCGAGTTGAGCGTTTATGACTTCTTCAGAAGTTGAAAATCATTGGTTTGTGGCTTACACCAAGCCGAGAGCAGAGGATATTGCGCAAGTCAATCTCCGGCAGCAGGGCTTTGAGGTGTATTTGCCACTGTATAAAAAATTCAAAAAAACGGAGCTAGGTTCTGCACCTCAATTTGAACCCATGTTTCCGAGGTATATATTTTTTCGAATTCAATTAGCACAGCAAAGTCTGAGCACGGTTCGCTCTACAAAAGGTGTGAATAATCTGGTTCGATTTGGGTTTGAGCCGGCGAGGATTCAAGATGAATTAATCACCATCATTCGGGACTTGGAGGTCAGTCGCAATGAGATCACCATCGCCGAAGCCAGTTCTTTTCAGATTGGCCAGGGTGTTCGTTTGAAACACAATGCTTTGGCCAATCTTCAAGGCTTGGTTCAGGGTGTGGGAAGCAAGCGGATTGCTGTTTTACTTGAAATACTGGGTCGTCCGACCGTGGTTCAGGTCGAGCACCATCAAATCGAAGTGCTGTGATGCTTTCAAACTGGCCGATGCGTGCCAGTGATCGTTAGAATCGAATGTGTTTAAGTTATGTTTTTTTGATTTTTAAGTTGTTTGCATTTTGACTGCCAGCCCTTCCCCGACACTGCCTCAACACATTGCCATCATCATGGATGGCAATCGCCGTTGGGCCAAAAACAGGTTCATGCCTGCGGCTTTGGGGCATGCGGCCGGCGCCAAGCGGGTGCGCAAAATCGTTGAGTTCTGTGCCCAAAAAGGGGTTTCTTATTTGAGTTTATTTGCTTTCAGCACTGAAAACTGGAAACGCCCGGAAGAGGAAGTCCTGGGTTTGATGGGTCTTTTCATGACCTACCTTCAAAAAGAGGTGGACAGTATGAATGCGCATGGCGTTCGCCTCAAAGTCATTGGGGATGTGAGCCGCTTTGATCCCAAGTTACAGCAATTGATCGCGGATGCCCAAGAAAAGACCTTGGGCAATCGAAAAATCACCTTGCAAATCGCGGCCAATTACGGCGGGCGCTGGGACATGGTTCAAGCGGTACGCGCTTGGCAGGCGGCCCATCCAGAGGGTCATGTTCAAAGTTTGACGGAAGGCGACTTGGCGCCCTTTTTGAGCACAGCGGATGCGCCCGAAGTGGATTTGCTGATTCGCACGGGGGGCGAGTCCCGCATCAGTAACTTCATGTTATGGCAGTCTGCCTATGCTGAGCTTTTTTTCACTGACGACCTGTGGCCAGATTTCGATACCGCTCGGTTGGAAGAAGCCATGCACTGGTTTTCAAAGTGTGACCGGCGATTCGGCTCATCAGCCCCCATGTGAGGCGCCCAGCAATGTATGAAGCGCTTCACACTCCCTGCTTTAAGGCCGCTATGTCTCGCAAATTAAAAAACCTGTATCGGATTGCCATGCGCAGCGTTTGGGTGATTGGCGTTGTGCTGTTGGCATCGCAGGCGAGTGCGCAATCGCCACTTGCACCCTTTTCGCCATATGCGCCGGCCAAGTCAGAGTCGGACAGTCTCATGCAGTTTGCACGCACACCGGATGCTTCGGATGCGACGGCTTGGACTCCGGGGGCCAAGCGAAACCTCAGCCCATTGGCTGCCGATGTGCCGCCTCTGGAATTGGACCGCCATCAGGCGCGTGGCAATGCCAAGGTCTCGGGTGAGGCCGCTGCTGCTTCCAAAACCAAGCTCAGCCAGTTCCAGCGTTTTGTGGAGGAGTCCACTGGGCAATGGCTGAAGCACTATGGCGAGGAGCTGTTCGACCGCGCCGATGTTTTTGCCGCAGATGCCACGACCCCCCCGCCAGCCGATTACATACTTGGCGTGGGTGACGAAGTCCGCGTTCAGATTTGGGGCGCGGTGGACTATGCAGGCAGCCATGTCGTTGACCGCCAAGGTCAGATCTTTTTACCCAAGGTTGGCGCGGTCACTTTGGCCGGCACGGCCGTCAAAGATCTTGAGTCAAAGTTGCGTAAAAGTGTTGCGAGCGTCTTCAACAACGTGCACCTCAACGTCAGCATGGGGCGGCTGCGTGGCATCACTGTCTATGTGGTGGGGCAAGCCCGTCAACCCGGCACTTACACTCTGAGCAGCTTGGGCACTTTGGTCAATGCCTTGTTTGCCAGTGGCGGGCCTGATCACAACGGCAGCATGCGCTTGATTGAGCTCAAACGCGCGGGTAAGCGCATCACCACCTTGGATTTGTACGATTTTCTGGCCCAGGGTGACAAGGCCAATGACGTGGCTTTGCAATCCGGCGATGTGATCGTGATTCCGCCTGCGGGCCCGCGCGTGGCCGTGACGGGTGCCTGGGACCACGCCGCGATTTATGAGCTCAAAGCGGGTCAAACGCTGCAGGATGTGTTGGCGTTGGGCGGAGGTATGCCTCGCCTGGCCAATGCCCAAAAAGCAGTGTTGGAGCGCATTCAGCTGGGCCGAACACCCGCTCGCATGGTGCAAGATGTCCCGCTGCAAACCAACGGTTTGAAGCTGGCCCTTGAAGACGGCGATGTCATCACTTTGCTGGGCATCAGCCCTGCTTTTGACAATGCCGTGACCTTGAAAGGGGCTGTCGCCCAACCATTGCGCCACGCCTGGGTGCAGGGGATGCGCATCCAAGACTTGATTCCCGATCGAGAGGCTTTGATCGTGCCCGACTACTACAAGCGGCAAAATAAATGGGTCCAAAAACTGCCCTCCAACGCCGCGCCGCAAGATGCCGCCGAGGATGAGACGGACAAACCCCCGAAAGTTCGAGATCCTCTGCCGGTTCAGGATCGCCTGCGCAGCATGCGCAATCAAATTAACTGGGACTATGCAGTGGTTGAGCGCTTGCACAAAGACCAGTTGCGCACTGAATTGATCACATTCAATTTGGGCCAAGCCATTCTCAACAAAGACCCCGCACACAATGTGTTGTTGCAGCCAGGTGACGTGGTCACCATCATGAGCAGCAGCGATCTGCGCATGCCTGTTGAGCGACAAAATAGACTGGTGCGGATTGAAGGCGAAGTTGCAGCTCCGGGGGTGTACCAAGCGCTACCCGGCGAGACGTTGCCGCAGTTGATTGCGCGCATTGGCGGGCTGACCCCTCAGGCTTATATTTTTGGCACCGAGTTCACCCGCGAAAGTATTCGCAAGCAGCAACAAACCAATCTGGATGCCGTGGTCAGGCGTCTGGAGTCGCAGTTGATCAGCGCTGGAAGTGCATCCAACGCCAATTTGACAGGGGACCGCGCGGCGCAATCTGCCGTGGTGGCGCAAGCGCAGCAGCAACAAATGAAAGCACAACTGGACAAGATCAAAGCCCTGAAAAGTCAGGGGCGGGTGGCCTTGGAACTGGCACCGGTGATGGCCGCACTGCCCCCGCTGCCGCTAGAGGACGGTGATGCCATTTTGATTCCGTCGCAACCGGCTTTTATATCTGCAGCAGGCAGTGTCAACAATGAAAATGCCTTAATTTACAAACCCGGTAAAACGGTGGGTGACATCATCAAGTCGGTTGGTTTGACGGAAGACGCCGAACCGAATGAAGTGTTTGTATTGCGGGCAGATGGATCGATTTTGGGCAAGCGAAGCAGTGGATTTTTGAAGAACTTTGACAACACCGAAGTCATGCCGGGAGACACCGTGGTGGTGCCTGCGATGCTGGACCGTGAAAGCCGTTACAACTTCGTCATCCGTGCTTTCAAAGACTGGACCCAAATTTTGAGTAATTTTGGTTTGGGCGTCGCCTCACTGCGCATCATCAAGTCCGGACTGTGAGGCTTTGCAAATGAACGAGCCTCTCGAAACATCTGACGAGGTGTCATTGCTGGACCTGTTGCAAGTCATCGTTGAACACCTGCGCTTGTTGATCCTGGCGCCTATCGCGGTGTTTGCGCTGACCTTGGGGGTGGGTTTTCTGGTCACGCCCAGCTTTACTGCGAGCGTCCGATTCCTGCCGCCTCAGCAACAGCAAAGCTCGGCGGCGTCCATGTTGGCCAGCCTGGGTTCATTGGGCGGTTTGGCCGGTGGTGCCTTGGGTGGCATTAAAAATCCGACGGATCAATATGTCGCTTTTTTAAAAAGCAACACTTTGCGAGACCCATTGATTGCCCGTTTCGATCTGGTCAAACGGTATGACGCCCCTTTGAAGGTGGATGTTCGGGAAGCTTTGTCGGGACGTGTGCGCATTGTGTCGTCTAAAGATGGCTTGGTGACAGTGGAGGTCGATGACACTTCCCCAGCGATGGCGGCAGAAATCGCCAACGCCCATGTCGAGGAGTTGCAAAAACTGCTCGGTCGATTGGCCGTGACGGAAGCCCAGCAAAAGCGCGTCTTTTTTGAAAAACAATTGCATCAAACACAAGAGCGATTGGTGCAGGCTGAAGTGGCCTTGAAAGCCACCGGCATCAGCAGCAATGTGCTCAAAACCAGCCCTCAACTGGCCGTCGAATCGGTGGCCAAAATGAAAGCTGCTGTCACGGCGCAGGAAATTAAAACGGCCAGCATGCGCGGTTATTTGGCGGAGTCTGCGCCCGATTTCAAACAAGCCATGAATGAGCTGGCGATCTTGCGTCAACAACTGGCCCGTCTGGACCAGGACGAGACCCGCATGAACACCACGCCCACAGTGTCGGATTACGTCAGCAAATTCAGAGAGTTCAAATACCAGGAAACTTTGTTCGAGCTGTTCACCAAGCAATACGAATTAGCCAAGCTCGATGAGTCGCGCGAAGGGGCTGTGATTCAGGTCCTCGACCCTGCGCAAGCGCCTGAAAAGCCTTCATCGCCGCACAAATTGAAATGGTCGCTTTCGGCGGCTTTGATCACCGGGCTGCTCTTGCTTGTCGCATGCTTTGCACGCCAGGCCTTCAAGCAATCCCAAAGTGGCGCAGACCAGGCCAAGTGGCAGGCGATTCGGCAGACTTTCAGGCGCGCTTTCGGGCTGCAGTAAACGGGTCACCCAACAAGGGAATCAGTGGGGCTTCAAGTGATGACTTGGATCTTGGCTGCTGCATCCCGTGCACGCTGCAAGGCGTTGGCACCTTGGGCCAAAGCCACAGCCATGCGGCGATACGGCCGGGTCTTAGGTTTACCGAAAATGCGCACGTCCACCCCGGGTTCACTCAGGGCAGCTTCAACGCCGGCATAGCTGGGGTCTGTGCCTTCTTGCGTGGCCAGCACCACGGCACTGGCGCCCTCTGTGCAGGAGATATGGGGAATCGGCAGCCCCAAAATGGCGCGGGCGTGCAGGTCGAACTCGCTCAGGTTCTGGCTGATGAGGGTGACCATGCCGGTGTCGTGGGGGCGGGGGCTCAGTTCGCTGAAGATCACTTCGTCCTTTGTCACGAAAAACTCCACGCCAAACAGGCCCGCTCCCCCTAAGTCGGTGGTGACTTTTTCGGCCATGTCTTGCGCGGCTTGGATTTGCGCGGGCTGCATGCCCTGCGGCTGCCAGCTGTATTGGTAGTCGCCGCGCTCTTGCACGTGGCCAATGGGTGGGCAAAACAGGGTGGGTCCCTTGCGCTGGCGCACGGTGAGCAGGGTGATTTCAAACTCGAAGTGGATGAATTCTTCGGCGATGACTTTCTGGCGGTCGCCGCGCATGCCGGCGCAGGCGAAGTCCCAGCTGGCTTGGATGTCGGCGGCGGTCTTGGCCACGCTCTGGCCTTTGCCGGATGAGCTCATCACGGGTTTGATGACGACCGGAAAACCGATTTCGTTGGCGCGGGCCATCAGCTCTTCGGCCGATTCGGCGTAGCTGAATTTGGCGGTGCGCACGCCCAGGCCCACGGCCACGTCGCGGATGCGGTCGCGGTTCATGGTCAGGTTGGCGGCGCGGGCGCTGGGTATGACTTCAAAGCCTTCTTTTTCCACCTCGAGCAGGACTTCGGTGCGGATGGCTTCGATCTCGGGGACGATCAGGTCCGGCTGGTAGCGGGCAATGGCGGCGCGCAGGGGCGCTTCGTCGAGCATGCTGAAGACGCAAAACTCGTCGGCCACTTGCATGGCGGGGGCGCCGACGTAGCTGTCGCAGGCGATCACGTGGCAGCCCAGGCGCTTGGCGCTGATGACGAATTCTTTGCCGAGTTCACCGGAGCCGAGGAGCAGGATTTTTTTCATGTGATTTGAGCAAAATAACAAAATATCAGCCTATTGTTGCCGATGTTCCCGCAGATGGGCGTTGCCACAGACCGTTCGAGGTGAAAGCGCCGCGCCCGTCTGATGGGGCAAGCCTTTTACAATCATGGGCACTTGGAGTGCGTGTATGAATATATTGGTGGTGGGCGGCGCGGGTTACATCGGCTCGCACATGGTCAAACGTCTCGGGCAATTGGATTGCCAGGTGACCACTTTGGACAATTTGTCGGCGGGTCACCGCGATGCCGTCTTGTGCGGTGAGTTGGTGCAAGGTGATATGGCCGATCTGTCCTTGTTAAATCAGGTTTTTGAAAAAGGCCGGTTTGATGCGGTGATGCATTTTGCGTCTTTCATTCAAGTGGGCGAGTCGGTGGTGGAACCCGCCAAGTACTATCAAAATAACCTGGTCAACACCTTGCAATTGCTGGATGTGATGCGGGTCCACGGCGTCAAGCGCTTTATCTTTTCTTCCACGGCCGCAACCTTCGGCGAGCCTCAGTATGTGCCGATCGACGAAGCACATCCCCAGCAACCCATCAATCCCTATGGCCGCAGCAAACTGATGGTTGAGCAGATCCTGGCCGATTACGACAAGGCCTATGGCTTGAAATCGGTATGTCTGCGCTACTTCAATGCCGCTGGCGCCGATCCCGAAGGGCAACTGGGCGAACGCCATGACCCCGAAACCCATTTGGTCCCCTTGGTCTTGCAAACGGCCTCGGGTCGCCGCGCGCACATTTCGGTGTTCGGGCGCGACTACAACACGCCCGACGGCACCTGCATCCGTGACTACATTCACATCGCGGATTTGTGCGAAGCACATTGGTTGGCGCTGCAGTATTTAAGCCAAGGCGGGGTCAGTGATGCTTTTAATTTGGGGAACGGGAACGGGTTTTCGGTGCAAGAGGTGATTGAGACCGCGCGGCGGGTTACCGGTCGCACGATCGCCGTGCAAGAAGGCCCGCGCCGCGCTGGCGATCCAGCACGTTTGGTGGCCGATGCCTCGCGGGCCCGACAAGTGCTGGGCTGGCAGCCTCAATATGCGGACTTGTCCACCCTCATTGCCCATGCATGGCGCTGGGAATGCAGCCGCACTTGACGCGCAAAATAGGCCGCTGCTGGCTTGAAACGGGGCTTATCGCTGAATGAAACAGCTGGGCGCATCCGGGTCATTGGGCGGAAGTTGCTGGGCGTTTTTGGCGTGGGCCACGTCCATGTCTCGCGGCAGGGGAATGCCGTTCTTGACCGCCAGGACCTCGGCCATGATGCTGACCGCAATTTCAGCGGGCGTTTTGCTGCCGATGTAAATGCCGATCGGGCCGCGCAGCCTGGCCAGAGATTCGGGGGTTTGATCAAAGTGCTCGATCATGCGCTGATGGCGCACTGCGTTGTTGCGTCTTGAGCCAATCGCGCCGATGTAAAAGGCCTCAGTGTTGAGTGCTTCCAAGAGCGCCAGGTCGTCCAGTTTGGGGTCATGGGTCAGGGCAATCACACAGCTGCGGCGGTCGGGCTTGAAGGCTTGCACAAGGTCGTCGGGCATGTCACTGTTCACCTTCACGCCGGCCACGGACCAGGCGCCCCGGTATTCTTCGCGCGGGTCGCACACCGTCACCGCAAACCCATTGAACAAAGCCATGGTGGCCAGGTATTCGGTCATTTGCCCAGCGCCGATCAAAAGCATTCTGTATTCAGGGCCGAAAGCGTTGACCAGTTGCGTGTCATTCACAGTCAATTCACTGGGCGCCGCACTGGGGCTTAAAGTCACTTGACCGGTAGCCAGCTCGGTGGTGCGCAGCATCAATTGGCCTTGCTCGAGTTGCAGGATCAGGCTGTGCAAGGCCTGCGCATCCGGATTGAACTCCAACAACAGCTCCAGCGTGCCGCCGCAGGGCAAGCCAAACCGGTGGGCCTCGTCTGCCGAAATGCCGTATTTGACACGCACCGGTGGGCCTTGGAGCAAGGCACTGACCGATTCGCTTTGGGTGTAGTGGTAAATGAGATCGTCTTCAATGCAGCCGCCCGAAACTGAACCCACCACCGCGCCGGTCTCGCAAAGCGCCATGATCGAGCCGACCGGACGTGGCGAAGAGCCCCAGGTGTGAATCACCGTGGCCAACAGGGCGCGGTGTCCAGCCTGACGCCAATCGCGCAGCGTGCGCAAGACCACGATGTCGAGGTTTTCCATGGATTCAGCTTGAGTCGGTTGCGCCAGCCTGTCAGCGGGTCAACCACCATGCAGCCACGCCCAAAACGATGGCACCAGCGGCCCAAATCCAAGGCGATAAGGCGTTCGGCACAGCCGGAGCGCCGTTGTCACTTGTGGCTTCAGGGGCTGCGGCGGTGCGGGGGTACTGGGCTTGCAGCGCTTCGTCGAATCGGCGGAAGAAGTCTTCGGCCAGCGATTTGGCGGCGCCATCGATCAGCCGTTGACCCAGCTGTGCGAGTTTGCCTCCCACAGTGGAGTGCACCGTGTAGGCGAGTTCGCAGCCTTCGGCATTGGGTGTCAAGGTGACTTGTGATTGCCCTTTGCCAAAACCGGCCACGCCACCTTGGGCCTCAAATTGCAGTGCATAGGAAGAGGGTGGCTGAATGTCCGACAGCGTCACCTTGCCGGAGAATTTGGCAGAAACGGGGCCAATTTTGATGGCTACGCCCACGTTGTACATGTTCTCGCCTTGGGCTTCGAACTTATCGCAACCGGGAATACAGGCTTTGAGCATGTCGGGGCTGTTCAAGGCCTCCCAAGCTTGTTGCTGAGTGACAAAGAGTTGGCGTTGGCCTTGCATGTCCATGAGGATCTCCTGAGGTTCAAATTTTGAGCAACTTGGCCATGGCGGCAGCCAGGTCTTCGAGTTTGTTGAGATTATGTATCGCCAACATGCCATCGGCATGCTGATGCAACAAACTTGCGCCCGTCGCCAAGGGGGCATAAGCGTCGAACCGAAGCAAGGGGTTGAGCCAAAGCAAATGGCGTGAGTGGCGGCCAAGCCACTGCAACTCTTGACCGAGTTGACTGGCATCACCCGTGTCCAGGCCATCGCTGATCAAAATCACCACGGTGCGTCGCCCGACCAAATCCCGAGCATGTCGCTGGCGCAATGTGGCCAATGCGGTGCCCAGTTGCGTGCCGCCTGCAAAATCGGTGATTTGCTGGTTGGCCACTGCCAACATGAGGTCGGTGTCGGCGTGGGCAAATGCGGCATTCAAATCGGTCAGATGGGTGCCAAAAGCATAGACCTTGCGCGGCGTGGTGCGCGTGGCCTGGTGCAAAAAGGCCAGCAGCAAACGGGCATAGCGCTCCATCGAGCCGGATACATCGACCAAAATCAGCAAGGGCAGGGGCTGGGTGCGGCGTACGCGGGTGGCCAGCGTGAGCACCTCGCCCCCTGTGCGCACGGCGCGGTGCAGGGTTTGCGCCCAGTCGATGCGGTGGCCCCGTGCGCCCTTGCGTGTGCGGCGGCTCTCAATGCGCGGCAAGGGCAGGTGTATGCGGCGTGCCAGTCGGTCCACCAACACGTATTCGCTGGCGCTCAAGGTCTGAAAATCCGCCTGTTGCAAGCGCAGGGTGTCGCTGGCCGTCATGGCCGCGTCGAGCTTCACTTCGTCCTGCGCTGGCTTGGCCGCCTGCGCTGGTGGTTTGCGGGCGGACAGGGCTTCTTGAACCCGTGCTTTGCGCGGGACAGCAGGCGCTTCGCCGGGGGCCTTGGGCAGCATTTGCGCAAGCAGTTGCTGGGTCAACTCAGGATTGCGGAAGTACGCACTGAACATTTGTGCAAAAACTTCCAGATCCTGTTCGCGACTGACCATCACGCTTTGCAGTGCGGCTTCGAGGTCTGCTTTGCGGTCCACGCCAACGAAAGAGGCTGACTCGATGGCCAGGCTGATGCGCGAGGCGTCCATGGGCAGGCCGGCGCGGCGCAAGGCCCGCCCAAAACCAGTGATGTTGTCTGCCAGTTTGCCGCTGCGGGCATCACCCAAAATCATCTGTGCCCGTTTTATTAAGCTGCAGGTTTGAGCAGATCGTCCAGCAGCGGCGAGAGGGCTGCCACATCTTCACGTTGTTTGAACAAAAGGCCCACCGTGTCTTGCACGACTTCAGGGTCCAGCGTCAAGGTGTCCAGGGCGACCAGGGCCTTGGCCCATTCCACACTCTCAGCGACACCCGGGGCGCGCTGGAATGCATTGACAAAGGGTTGGCTGCGAAGCCGCGCCACAAATTCGGTCACTTCTTCGCTCAACCGTGCGCTGGCCTCGGGCACTTGGGTGCGCACAATGGCCAATTCGCGTTCGCGATCGGGGTAGTCCATCCACTGGTACAGGCAGCGGCGTTTGACGGCATCGTTCAGGTCGCGGGTGCGGTTGCTGGTCAAAATCGTCATGGGCGCTGCCAAGGCCGACAGCGTGCCCAGCTCGGGAATGCTCACTTGGTATTCTCCCAAGTACTCCAGCAAAAAAGCTTCAAAGGGCTCGTCAGCCCGGTCCACCTCGTCAATCAACAACACCGCGCCAGGGGCTGGGGTCTGCAGGGCTTGGAGCAGCGGGCGCTTGACGAGGTAACGCTCTTGATACACCTCGCGCTCCACGTCTTGGGCCGTGGCATTGTGTTCGGCAGCCCGCATATGCAGCAACTGAGCCGCATGGTTCCACTCGTATAAAGCTTCACGCTGCTCCATGCCGTCGTAGCATTGCAGGCGTATCAAAGGACGCTCGAGTACTTTGGCCAGTGCTTTGGCCAACTCGGTTTTGCCCACACCGGGTTCGCCCTCCAGCAGCAAGGGGCGCTGCAATTTCAAGGCCAAAAAAACGGCGGTGATCAACCGCCGTTCGCCGTGGTAGCCCGCCCCCGTGAGGGCTTGGGCTAAAGCATCAATCGTTTCAAACGCCTCACTCATCCGTTCGCCTGTTTCACAGCACGCTGGGTTTGCACAGTGATCAAGTTGGCGCGGTAAGCTGCTGATGCATGCAAGTCGGCATTGAGTTCGGTGGCGTCGATGGCGACTTTGGCGATGGCTTCGGGGGTGAAGCTACTGCTTAAAGCGGACTCCAAACCCGCATGACGGAATACA
>Ga0114959_10003063_pt1 | contig 13338 bp, 8 predicted proteins | sample C_130625_EF_Meta_FD_87317 | JGI IMG/M metagenome (GOLD analysis project Ga0114959, IMG submission 87317) | Freshwater microbial communities from Lake Croche, Canada to study carbon cycling - C_130625_EF_MetaG | ecosystem: Environmental > Aquatic > Freshwater > Lake | place: Lake Croche, Canada...
TCTTGGGCTGCGGTAAAAAAGAAGAAGCGCCCAAAGCCGAAGCGCCCACTGCCAAGGTGGAGCCTTTGAAAGTGGCGTTTGCCTATGTCGGCCCCGTGGGCGACGGCGGCTGGACCTTTGCGCACGACAACGCCCGCAAGGCCGTGGAAAAAGAATTTGGCGACAAAATCGTCACCAGCTTTGTCGAAAAAGTGCCTGAAAGCGCTGACGCAGAGCGCGTCTTTCGCGACATGGCCAGCCAAGGTAACAAGCTGATTTTCGGCACCACCTTCGGTTACATGGAGCCGATGCTCAAAGTGGCCGCAGACATCAAGGATGTGAAGTTTGAACATGCCACCGGTTACAAAACCGCTGACAACCTGCGCACCTACGACAGCCGCACCTACGAGGGCGCTTACATGGCGGGCGTGATCGCAGGCAAGATGACCAAATCCAACACCTTGGGTGTGGTGGCCTCTGTGCCGATTCCTGAAGTGGTCCGCAACATCAACAGCTTCACCTTGGGCGCGCAATCGGTGAACCCGAAAGTCAAGACCAAAGTGGTGTGGGTCAACGAGTGGTTCAACCCACCGAAAGAAACCGAAGCGGCGACCGCTTTGATCAACGGCGGCGCAGACGTGCTGATGCAAAACACCGACTCGCCTGCCGTGCTGCAGACCGCCGAGAAAATGGGCAAGCGCGCCTTTGGTTGGGACTCCGACATGACGGCTTACGGCCCCAAGGCCCACTTGGGTTCGGCGGTGATCAACTGGGCCCCTTACTACATCAAGGCCGTGGGTGAGGCCCTCGAAGGCAAGTGGGCGACCAGCGTGAGCTGGTGGGGCGTGAAAGAAGGCGCAATCGACATGGTGTCGGTGGCCGCTGACGTGCCAGAAGATGCCAAGAAAAAGGTGGACGAAATCAAAGCCGGCTTGAAAGACGGCAGCTTTGCCATTTGGAAAGGCCCGATCCTGGGCCAAGACGGCAAAGAAGTGCTGGCCAAAGACGCTGTGGCCGATGACAAGTTCATGGGCGGCATCATGTTCTACGTCAAAGGCGTGGAAGGCAAAATTCCTGGCAATAAATAAGCCTGCGGAACCAACCAAGCCGCTTGACGCAAGTCTTGCGGCTTTCTGCATTCCCCAGCGCAACACAGGGCAACTCACCGGTACAAAATAGATGTTCAAAGTCCCCGCAATTGCCCCCCATCGACTGCCCGCTTTACTCCAGGCCATGCCCAAGGCCGAGTTGCACATCCACATTGAAGGCTCGCTCGAGCCGGAATTGATCTTTGCGCTGGCCAAGCGCAATGGCTTGACCTTGCCTTATGCCAACGTTGAGGCCTTGCGCAGCGCGTATGCATTCAGCAATTTGCAAAGTTTTCTGGATGTGTACTACGCCGGTGCCAGTGTGCTGCTGCATGAGCAGGATTTTTATGACATGGCCATGGCCTATTTTGCAAAGGCCGCTGCCGACCATGTGGTGCGCGCAGAATTGTTTTTTGACCCGCAAACGCACACCGCCCGCGGCGTGGCCATGGGTGCCGTCATGGAAGGCTTGTATCGGGCCTGCGTGGATGCCCAGGCCCAATGGGGCATCAGCGCTGATTTGATTGCATGTTTTCTGCGCCATTTGTCAGAGGACAATGCGATGGCCACATTGGAAGAGGCCTTGCCTTGGCGAGACCAATTCATCGGCGTAGGGCTCGATTCAAGCGAGTTGGGACATCCGCCTGAAAAGTTTGCCCGCGTATTTGCCCGCGCCCGTGAGTTGGGTTTGCATGTGGTGGCCCACGCCGGGGAGGAAGGGCCACCTGCTTACATCTGGAGCGCGCTCGACACTTTGAAAGTCGAGCGCATTGACCACGGCGTGCAGGCGATTCACGATGCCGCCCTGATGAAGCGCTTGGCCGACACCCAGACGCCGCTGACGGTGTGCCCCTTGTCGAACCTCAAGCTGTGTGTGTTCACGCAACTGAGTGATCACAACCTGGGTCAGATGATCGATGCTGGGCTGTGCGTCACCATCAACTCAGATGATCCGGCTTATTTTGGTGGCTACCTGAACGACAATTACCTGCAAACTTTTGCTGCTTTGCATCTGAATGGACAGCATGCCTACCAGCTCGCTGCCAACAGCATTCAGGCCAGCTTTGCCACAGAGGAGAAAAAGCAGGTCTGGAGGCACGAACTCCAGCAAGTCTTTCAGGCGTTTGCAGCGCAGGAATGAGACTACGGTTTGTCCATCGCCTTCTTGCCCGCACCCGCATAGTCGCCGGCATACACATGCAAGAACTTGGCGGGGTCGATGTATTTGCGCAAGGCGGCATTCACTTCGGCCAGGCTGGCGTTGTCAATCGCTGCATCCGTTTGCTCGGTGAAGACCATGGTCCGGCCCGTGTTCAGTTGGCTGGCCAGACCGGCGGCCAGCAATGCATCTTGGGCGCGGGAAATCTTGCGGTCTTCTTGCACTGATTTTTTCGCATCGCTCAACTCTTGTTCGGTCACACCGTCGTGCACCAAACGGGCGAGTTCTTCACGTACGCCGGTTTTGAGTTTGTCCAGATTATTCGGTGCGTAGATGGCATAGAGCTTGAGCATGCCGACGGCTTCAAAAGCGCTGACCGTCAAGCCGCTGCCTGCGCCGTAGCTGATGCCGTCTTTTTGACGCAAGCGGTCAAACAGACGCGATTTGACACCGCCGCCCAGCACTTTATTGGCCAGCATCAGGTGCACATAGTCGGGCATGTCGTCTTTCAGCGCGACAGGCAGGGCGGCCAGGTAAAAGGCGTTGGCTTTGTCGGGCACTTGCAAAGTGGTTTCGCCGGGTTTGGCGGCGCTGGGCAAGCTGCTCAGGCGTTCGTAGCGCGCCTTGCTTTTCCAGTTGCCAAACAAGTTTTGCAGCTGCATTTGCACAGCGGCGGCGTCAAAGTCGCCGACCAGCGCCAACTCGGCATGGTCTGCACCGTAAAACTTGGCATGAAAACGTTTGAGCTCGTCCAGTTTGACCGCTTTCAAGCGGGTGGTCATCTCGTCAAAACTGAGCGAGGCCCGCACGTCGCCCTGGCGGTAAATGTCCAAGGCTTGGGCAATGGCTTGCGATCCCAGGGCTTGAGGTTCATTGCGTTGATTGTCAATTTGCGAGAGGTGTTCTTTCAACACCATATCGAATTCGGCCGCAGAAAATGAGGGGGTGCGCAGTGCGTCGCGCACCAACTCCAGCACTTGAGGTAAATTTTTGCGCAGGGTGTCAAAACGCACCGTCACGCTTTGGCCACCACCTGAGATGCTGAGTTGGGTTTTGAGTTCGTCCAATTTGGCCGCCATGTCGGCGCGGTTCATTTTTGTCGTGCCGCGCATCAACAGGTCGGCCACCAGACTGGAAGTGGTGGCTTGGCCGAACAGGTTTTTCTCATCACCCAAGCTCAAGTGCAGCGAACCACTGACGGTTTCACCGCGTGTCTTTTTCGGTGTCAGGGCCAGCTTCATGCCGCTGGTCAGGGCGGTGCGCAGGGTGCGTTTTTCGATATGGGCAGGCGTGACGTCAAAATTTTCGCCTTCGCTGACAGCGGCGCGACCTTGGTAGTTTTCAACCAGCTGGGCGACGTTCACCACAGCAGGTCGGTTGACGCGGTCAGGTGTTTTTGTCGGCACAAATTGACCATAGGTGCGGTTGCTTGCCTTGAAGTAGTTTTGCGCCACCCGTTGCACGTCTTGCAGGGTCAGTGCTTCGATGCGGTCACGGCTGACAAAGAACAAGCGCCAGTCACCGTTGGCCATGGACTCGGACAGTTGCACGGCGAGTTTTTCGGGGTCGTTGAGGGTCTTGTCGATCTCACTGAGCAAGCTCGCTTTGGCGCGGCGCAATTCGCTGTCGGTGACCGGTGTTTTTTGGATATTTTCAAGGCTGTCGATCATGACTTTGCGCACATCGGTCAGTTTCTGGTCTTTGTTCAACTCGCTCATGAAAATCAGGTAGCTGGTCTCAGCAAGCTCAAAATTCCAAGGACTGACAGAGACGGCTTTTTTGCCTTGCACCAGGCTTTTGTGCAGTCGCCCATTGGGCGTGCCCGCCAAGATTTCACTCAGGGCTGCTACAGCCGCCGCATCGGGGTGGCTGCCAGCAGGGGTGTGGTACAGCACCCCCGCCAATGGGGTGTCGCCAACTCGGCTGACGGTGACTTCGCGCGGGCCATCTTGCACCGGGTCTTGCGTGTAGGTCACGGGCAGAACGCGTGTGGGTTTGGGAATGACGCCGTAAATGCGCTGTATTTGCGCCAGTGTGGCGGCAGCATCCAATTTGCCGGCTACCAGCAATACCGCGTTGTCCGGCTGGTAGTACTGGCGGTAGAAGGCTTGCAGGTTTTCAATCTGGACGTTTTCGACATCGGTGCGTGCGCCGATCGTGCTTTTGCCATAGTTATGCCAGTCGAATGCGGTGGAAGCCATGCGTTGCCACAGCGATTGCGCGGGGTTGTTTTCGCCCGATTCCATTTCGTTGCGTACAACTGAAAATTCGGTGTCCAGGTCTTTGCGGGCGACCAGGCTGTTGACCATGCGGTCGGCTTCCATCTCCAGCGCCCACGTCAGGTTGTCTTCATTGGCGGGAAAGGTTTCAAAGTAATTGGTGCGGTCGTAAAACGTGGTGCCATTGAAATGCATGCCGCGCTTGCCCAGCTCTTGCATGATGTTGCTGCGCGTGGGTGTGCCTTTGAAAACCATGTGCTCCAGCAAGTGGGCCATGCCGGTTTCGCCATAGTTCTCGTGTCGACTGCCCACCAAGTAGGTCATGTTGACGGTGGTCGTAGGTTTGGAAGCATCGGGCGCGAGAAGGACCCGCAGGCCGTTGGCCAAACGGTATTCGGTGATGCCCTCGACTTGGGTGATTCGAAGCGGGTTGCCCGCGGCACCGACAGCGGCAGGTGCTTGCGCTTGTGCAGCCCCTTGCAGGCCGCCGCAAGCGGCAGCAATGATCACGGCAATGGCGGTCAAACGCATGCAAATTCTCTCAGTCAGTAGAAGTATGTTCGTTATACACCTGCCCAATGTCTTTTCAGAACATGGCCACATAAATCAAGGGCCGTATGCGCCTCACGGATCAGCTTACCCATCGTCACAAAGCCATGTATCTGGCGTTCAAAGCACAGGTACTGTGTGTCAACGCCAGCTTGCGACAAGGCGTCGGCATACAAGCGGCCTTCGTCCCGTAAAGGATCAAAACCGGCTGTCAGCACCAACGCGGCGGGCAGTCCGGCGTGTGAGGAGGCCATCAGGGGAGATGCACGCCAATCGTCGGCATGGTGGTCTTGACTCAAGTAGTTGGCGGTGTACCAGCGCATCGCGTCTTGCGTGAGCATGTAGCCTTGCCCATTGGCGTGATAAGAAGGTGTGTCGGGCCGCAGGGTGACCGCGGGGTAAATCAGCAATTGGAAATCCGGATGGGCTGGTTGGCCGCGCAGCCCCAGGCACATGGCGGCTGCAATGTTGCCGCCTGCACTGTCGCCACCCACGGCAATGCGAGTCGGGTCAATGTACAGTGAAGCTGCGTTGGCAACTGCCCATGCAAAGGACGCCATGGCATCGTCATATGCGGCTGGAAAGGGGGCCTCTGGCCCCAAGCGGTAGTCCACCGAAAAAACCGCACCGCCGGATGCATGGCACAAGGCACGGCAGACCACGTCGTGGGTTTCAATGTCTCCCACGGTCCAGCCGCCACCGTGAAAATACAAAAGTGCGGGCAGTGTTTCTTGCGCTTGGCTGCCCATGGGGCGGTATTCACGCACCGCGATGGAAACGCTGCTGTGCAACACCGTGTGATCGTGAGTGGCCGCTACGGGCGTGGCCTGCGGCTGGCTCAGGGCGCGGCGCTGCAAATAGGCCTGCCGTGCCTGCGGCGCTGTGAGAGTATGGGCGGGCGGCACACCTTGGGCGGCCATGAGGTCCAAAAAATGTCGGGCTTGGGGGTCGAGCATGGTGGAGTCTCCTGGGTTGTACGGTTGACCACATTGAACTTTAATGCAGTTGTAAGCGACGGGCTGTCATGTCTGTAAAATGACTTAAATCCCGTGCTCCGGCGGGCTTTGCTTTTGATTCAACCGGAGCCATGTAGAGGACTACCATGTATAAAAACCTCGCAGCCGCTTTCGCGGCAGCTTGTTTGTTTTCGCTTTCCCCCCACATTGCCGCTCAGCCGCTCAAAGCAGGATTTGTGTACGTCACGCCCATCACCGAAGCCGGTTGGACGCGGCAACACGAACAAGGCCGCAAAGCAGTCGACAAAGCCTTGGGGGCCTCTGTTCAAACCACTTTTATCGAGAACGTGGCTGAGGGCGCAGACGCCGAACGCGTGATTCGGGATTTGGCCCGCGAAGGCCACAAAATCATCTTCACCCCCAGTTTTGGTTACATGGAGCCGACGCTCAAGGTGGCACAAGAGTTTCCGGAGGTGAAGTTCGAGTCCATCACCGGCTACAAAACGGCCCCGAATGTGGCGGTGGCCAATGCCCGTTATTACGAAGGCCGCTATTTGGCCGGCGTGGTTGCAGGCCGGATGACACAAAGTAACTGGGCCGGTTATGTGGCGGGCTTTCCGATACCGGAAGTCTTGCAGGGCATCAATGCCTTTACTTTGGGCATGCGTTCGGTCAACCCGCGCGCGCAGGTCAAAGTGGTGTGGCTCAACAGTTGGTTTGATCCCACCAAAGAGCGGGACGCCGCGATGGCATTGTTCAATCAAGCCGTCGATGTGATTGCTTTTCACACGGGCTCCACGGCGGTCATGGCGGCCGCGCAAGAGCGCGGCAAGATGGCGGTGGCCTACCACTCTGACATGCGCAAATTCGCACCCGATGCGCAAATCATTGCAGTCACCCACGAGTGGGGCGCTTATTACACGGCGCGTGTGAAGGCCTTGCAGCAAGGCCAGTGGCAATCTGGCAACATGTGGGGCGGCATCAAAGAGGGTATGGTCCGCGTAGGCGACTTTGGCCCCAAGGTGCCCCAAGCGGTGCAAGCCGAAGTACTGGCCAAGCAAAAAGAGATGGCCAAGGGCAAGCTGCAAGCCTTTGCCGGGCCGATCAGTGACAACGACGGCACGCTGGTACTGCCAGCCGGTCAGACCTTGACCGATACGCAAATTTTGGGCATGAACTATTTGGTGGCCGGTGTGCAGGGCAAGGTCGCCAAATAAGCGACTGACCCGGTACGGCTAAGCCACCCCAAAGAGCAATGCAAACATTTCAATGCCAGCCAACTGGGTTGGCATCTTGGGCTGGCTTGAATCAGGAGTCTAGTTGGATATTACGAGCCTTGGCCAGTGCGGTCCAGCGGGCAATGTCTTTCTTTATGTAAGCCGCAAATTCAGCCGGTTTCATGGGCATCAACTCGACGGCTTCGGCGCTGAGTTTGTCCTTGAAGTCGGGTTGTGCCAAAACGGCCGCCATCCCGTCATTGAGTTGCTTGACAATGGCGGCCGGCATGTTGGCCGGTCCCACCACGCCGTACCATTGCTGTGCATCAAAACCTTTGAGGCCGGCCTCTTCCAAGGTCGGTACATCTTTCAACTGGGGATGGCGCTGTGTACCGGTCACGGCCAGGGCGCGGATGCGTCCGCCGCGAATGTGCGGCAGCGCTGCGGCCAGGCCCGGGAACATCATTTGCGTTTGCCCCCCGATCAGGTCGGTGATGGCTGGCGCGATGCCGCGGTAAGGAATGTGGACCAAGAAACTGTTGGTTTGCATCTTGAACAATTCGGCGGTCAGGTGCGTGAGTGAACCCGCGCCTGCGGAACCGTAAGACAGCTTGCCCGGATTTTGCTTCATATAGGCCAGAAAGGCCTGGATGTTTTGCGGTGCCAAATGGGTGTTGCAGACCAGCACATTGGGTGTTGAACCGATCATGCCAATGGGTGTGAAGTCGGCCATCGGGTCGTAAGGTAATTTGCGTGTGGCCGGTGCCGTGCCGTGTGTGGCCACATAGCCTTGCATGAGGGTGTAGCCATCCGCGGGCGCTCTGGCGGTGGTTTGGGCTGCGATCACGCCGCCGCCGCCGCCCAAATTGTCGACCACCATGGGTTGTCCCATGACGCGACTCAAACGGTCGCACAGTGCGCGTCCGACCATGTCCGAGCCGCCGCCGGCTGCGACGGGCACGATGTATTTGATGGGTTTATTGGGGTAGGCGCTTTGCGCTTGAACCCATTCGGGCAGTCCGAGCAGGGCGGGGCTGGCTTGTAAAAGAGTACGGCGTTTCATGGGGGCTCCAGATGCTTTGCGCAACTTAACGGGGTAGTATGCTGCCTGAGACGAGTTGAAGGAACGAATATTGTTCAATCCTACAATCCTAATATTCACACAGAAACGACTGACGCATGAGCATTAAAAGTGACAAATGGATTCGCCGCATGGCCCAAGAACACGGCATGATCGAGCCTTTTGAGCCAGGTCAAGTACGCCAGAATGCGGCAGGTGAAAAAATTGTCAGCTATGGCACCAGCAGTTACGGTTATGACATTCGTTGCGCCCCTGAATTCAAGGTGTTCACCAACATTTACAGCACCGTGGTGGACCCGAAAAATTTCGATCCCAAAAGCTTTGTGGACATTGAGTCCGACGTGTGCATTATTCCGCCCAATAGTTTTGCTTTGGCCAGAACAATGGAATACTTTCGAATTCCACGCAACGTGTTGACAGTTTGCTTGGGCAAAAGTACCTATGCCCGCTGCGGCATCATTGTGAACGTCACCCCTTTTGAGCCCGAGTGGGAAGGCTATGTGACTTTGGAGTTCTCTAACACCACGCCGCTGCCCGCCAAAATTTATGCGGGTGAAGGTTGCGCGCAGGTTTTGTTCTTCGAAAGTGACGAGGTTTGCGAAACGAGTTACAAGGACCGGGGCGGCAAATACCAAGGCCAGGTAGGCGTTACTTTGCCTAAAGCCTGAGGTTGAAATGGGCTGCGCACGGGGGCTTATTCGGGCCCATTCAGGAGCGTCATCCCAAAATGCGACAATACGCAGTTAATGACAGACTCTTTCTCTAATCTATCCTTGGCTGAGCCTTTGGCTCGCGCTGTCGCCGAAATGGGCTATTTGTCCATGACGCCGATCCAGGCGCAAGCCATTCCCGTGGTGTTGACCGGTCAAGACGTGATGGGCGCAGCCCAGACCGGGACAGGCAAAACAGCGGCGTTTTCACTGCCCTTGTTGCAACGCCTGCTTAAACACGAAAACAACTCCACCTCCCCCGCACGCCATCCGGTGCGTGCCTTGGTGCTCCTGCCCACCCGGGAACTGGCCGACCAAGTGGCCCAGCAAATCAAGCTCTACGCCAAATACACGCAAATGCGCAGCACGGTGGTGTTTGGTGGCATGGACATGAAGCCGCAAACAATGGAGCTTAAAAGAGGCGTAGAAATTTTGGTGGCCACACCCGGTCGTTTGTTGGACCACATTGAAGCCAAAAATGCCGTGCTCAACCAAGTGGAGTATGTGGTGCTGGACGAAGCCGATCGCATGCTCGACATCGGATTTTTACCTGACCTGCAGCGCATCTTGAGCTTTTTGCCCAAGCAGCGCACCACCTTGCTGTTTTCGGCCACATTCTCCCCTGAGATCAAGCGACTGGCGAGCAGCTACTTGCACAATCCTGTGACCATTGAGGTGGCGCGGCCCAATGAAACCGCCTCTACCGTTGAGCAGCGTTTTTATGCTGCGCATGACGATGACAAGCGCCGCGTGGTCAAACAGGTGCTGACGAGTCGGGGCATCAAGCAGGCCTTTATTTTTGTGAACAGCAAGTTGGGTTGTGCCCGTTTGGCCCGTTCTTTGGAACGCGAAGGTCTCAAAACCACAGCCTTGCACGGTGATAAATCTCAAGACGAGCGTTTGAAAGCTCTGGAGGCTTTTAAGCAAGGTGAAGTCGATTTATTGGTTTGCACCGACGTGGCTGCCCGGGGCTTGGACATCAAAGACGTTCCTGCGGTATTCAACTTTGACGTGCCCTTCAATGCCGAAGACTATGTGCACCGCATTGGCCGAACCGGCCGGGCGGGTGCGTCTGGTCTGGCAGTGACTTTGGTGTCGCCATCCGATACCCGTTTGGTGAGCGACATTGAAAAGCTGATCAAGAAAAAGCTGGAGATCGAGACCCTTGATTTAGGCGATGACCGTGCAGCGCGTTCAGAGGAGCGCGGCGGCTCAGACAGCGGCTTCGAGCGACGCGCTTCACCTCGCGATTCGGGTCGTGAATCCGGACGTTGGGGGCGTGAGCCAACAGATGTTCGCGATGAAACCCCGCGAGAGCGCCGAGGCGGTTTCAGACCGGCGCCCATCAACCGTGATCCCTTCTTTGAAAAGCCCTACGAGGCCCCCTCCAATGTGGCCGCTCCAGTCTGGGAGTCATCTCAGCCTGCAGGCGTTGCCCGCAACAGCATCTCTGCCAACATCAAGCCCAAGCGCAAGCTGGCGGCTTTGTTCAAAACAGCAGTGGTAGAGGCCAGCTGAGCATTTTCATGAATTGGCTCGGGTCTTTACCTGGCCCTCATGGACATGACCTGAAGTGCTGTCAAAATCTCGCGATGCGACGTTCAGATCTTTACCCCTTTCACCCCACTTTCAGGCCCTTGTCTTCATTGCTGATTTGCAAAGCGCAGGGCGTGCTTTTGGGCATGAGCTGTGTCTTTGCCGTTGCTGCGCAAAACAGTGCAGCAGAACCCGTGCAAGCCATGGGTGAAGTCGAAATCAAAAGCAACCGCGATAACGATAGCGAAGTTCGCCGTGAGTCCACGGCTGCCAAGATCGTGATTGGCCGCGAAGAAATCGACAAGCAAGGCGATGCCAGTTTGGGGGAAGTTCTCAAGCGGCTTCCAGGCGTCACCATCCAAGGCACGCCCGGCCGTGGCGGCGCTATCCGCATGCGGGGCATGGGCGGTGGTTACACCCAAATCTTGCTCGATGGGCAGCGAGTACCACCAGGTTTTTCAGTCGACAGCCTGACCCCTGAGCAGGTTGAAAAGATCGAAATCATGCGCGCGCCCACCGCTGAGACCGGTGCCCGTGCGATCGCAGGCACCATCAATATTGTGCTTCGTGAAGGGCAAAAGGCCAATCCTGATGACTTCAAGCTGGGCACCAGTTTTGAGCATGGCAAGTTGTCTGAGCAAGTCAATTGGGTGCACAACCTGAAAACCGAGGGCCTGAACGGCACCTTCACGCTGTCGTCTTTTGACACCCGCAAGCCCGACGATGTGACCACGCGAACGAACGCCACGGCCGATGCCAATGGTGCATTGCCTACGTCTTTTTCAGACCGTGTGCGCGACACGGTCAGCCTGGGGCATCGCCAAGGCGTCCATGCCAACGCGCGTCTGCAGTGGCGCGGTGAGCAAGGCGCCAGCTTGGTGTTGATGCCTTTTGTGATTTACTCCGATTACAACAGCCATGGTCGCACCGATTTGCGGCAAATCGATACGGTCGGTGGCGTGGCCACCAACCGCACAGACAGTGCGACGGTGGATACACAAAGCCGATTTGTGATGACCCGATTGAATGGGCAATGGAATCGCCGCCTGAGCCCTGATGATTTGATGGAGGTGAAGTTCGGTTTGGGTCGATCCACCTACAAATACAACTTCAATCAAACGCCCTCAGGGAGCACAGGTTTGTTGCTCAATCTGGCCGAAAATCAGAATTTCACGGACCTTTCATCGAGCTTGACTGGCAAGCTGACCCAGGTGTTGAAAAACGGCCATCAAATGGTGAGCGGCTTAGAGTATGAAGCGGTGACCCGCGACGAGACGGCCAACAGTTCAGTTACCGACGACATAGGTGATCTCAAAGCCAGTACCAAGCGGTGGGCCATTTACACCCAGGACGAATGGAAGTTCAATGAGCAGTGGTCAGCCCATGCGGGTTTGCGTTACGAAAATATCGTGACCTCGGGCACCAGCAGTGATGGGGTGCGGCGCAACAGCAGCGCCGTGCTTTCACCTTTGTTGCATGCCCTTTGGAAACTGGCGCCCGGCAGCCGTGACCAGATTCGCATGAGTTTGACGCGCAGCTACAAAACACCGACCTTGTACAACTTGGTGGCCTTGCCCGCCCTGTCCCGCGAGACCAACAGCCCGACCCGACCCGACCGCGTGGGCAATCCTGATTTGCGCCCTGAGTTGGCTACCGGGATAGACCTCGCCGCCGAACGCTACTTTGAAGGCGGCGGTTTGATCAGTGCCAATCTGTTTCGTCGCAACATCTCCGATTTGATCCGCTACACGATCACTCAGCGTGCCAATCCCTCATGGGCGCCAGGCCAAAACCGCTGGGTGTCTAGCCCCCAAAACGTGGGTGATGCCGTCACACAGGGGATTGAGCTGGAAGCCAAGTTCCGCTTGAACCAATGGTGGACCGAGGCTTTGCCGGTGGATATTCGCAGCAACATGAGCTTTTTCCGCTCGCAGGTTAAAGATGTGCCCGGCCCCAATAACCGACTCGATCAGCAACCCGACATGACCGCTAATTTGGGAGCCGACTACCGCTTTCGCAGCGCGCCCTTCACTGTGGGTGGCAATTTCAATTACAACCCTGACTATTCGACTCGCCTGAGCGAAACACAGTCCGCCTACCAAGGCGCGAAGAAAGTGGTGGACGTTTATGGCTTATGGCGTTATTCACCAGCCACGTCAGTGCGGTTGACGGTGAGCAACCTCACGCCGTCTGACTACATCACAGGTTCAAGTTACCTCGGCAATGGCGTGTCTGAAATCGCACGCACAACCACCCGCAATTGGCAGAACGTCACCTTGCGTTTGGAAATGAAAATTTGAGCCTTTCTCGGAGACATGGATGAACGCCAAAACTGACCTCACTTCCCCACGTCGCGGCACCCCTGCCTGGTACGACAGCATGTACAACAACCGTGCTTTGGTGCCTGACTTTGCAGATCATTTTGCCCGCTGGCAAAGCGCCTCTGAAGCGGCTCGCCAGCAGCTTCAATGCTCGCTGGATGTGGCCTATGGACCCGGGCTGAATGAAACACTGGACATTTTTCCGGCTCAAAACCCCCATGCCCCAGTGGTGGTTTTTATTCATGGGGGTTATTGGCGCAGTCTGGACAAATCGGACCATTCTTTTGTGGCGCCTGCCTTATTGGCCACGGGCGCTTGTGTGGTGATCGTGAACTATGCTTTGTGTCCTGAAACCCAAGGCCAGGCCGTGACCGTACCGGACATCGGCTTACAAATGGCCCACGCCTTGGCTTGGACACATCGGCACATTGCGGCCTATGGTGGTGATCCGAAGCGCATCACGCTGGCCGGGCACTCGGCTGGTGGACATTTGGCCGCCATGTTGTTGGCCTGCAATTGGAAA
>Ga0114959_10003068_pt1 | contig 13313 bp, 14 predicted proteins | sample C_130625_EF_Meta_FD_87317 | JGI IMG/M metagenome (GOLD analysis project Ga0114959, IMG submission 87317) | Freshwater microbial communities from Lake Croche, Canada to study carbon cycling - C_130625_EF_MetaG | ecosystem: Environmental > Aquatic > Freshwater > Lake | place: Lake Croche, Canada...
AGGCGCGCGGTCGCGCATTTTGTCAGAAGGGCATGTGTGGGTGAGGTGTTCGCAGCAGTTTTGACCGCTGCAGACTAAGCGAACGTGGCAGCTTAAAAATTTATTTGCCCATGTCTTTCGGGTCAGTCACAAAGCCGATCTTAGTCATCCCGCCGGTTTGCGCTGCTGCCATTACTTGGGCGATAACTTCATAGCGCGTCGATTTATCTGCACGAAGTTGTAATTCAGGCTGAGGTTTTTTTTCAGCGGCGGTTGCGATGCGGGTGGCTAGTTCTTCGCGCGTGATCGCTGCATTGTTCCAAAAGAGTTTGCCCTCGCCATTGATCGCCAGGGTAATAGTTTCGGGTTTTTCAGGCGCTGCTTGCGATTGTGCGTTCGGCAGTTCTAGTTTGATCGCGTGTGTGAACAAGGGTGCTGTGATGATAAAAATCACCAGTAGCACCAGCATCACATCGACCATAGGCGTAACGTTGATGTCGGCCATCGGGCCTGCTTGATTGTTATCGTTAAATCCACCGAATGCCATGCTGATGTCTCCGCTGTAAAAGGTGATTAGCGCGTGGTGCGAACGCGAGTACCCGTGGTCAGGTGCGCGTGTAAGTCATGGGCAAATGCATCCAGCTCAGACAGCGTGACACGATTGACGCGCGTGAAAGCGTTATAGCCCAGCACGGCGGGAATAGCGACTACCAGACCAATCGCGGTCATGATCAGCGCTTCGCCCACAGGACCCGCCACTTTATCGATTTGTATGGTGCCAGCCGCTCATACTGCGGCCAGTGCATGGTAGATGCCCCACACGGTGCCAAACAAACCAATGAATGGTGCGGTTGATCCAACTGAAGCGAGTAGTGTTAATCCGCTCTCAAGTCGCGATGACACGCGATTGATTTGTTGACGCAGCGTGCGCGTGACTAACTCACCGGGATCAACGCTCGCATTTAATGATTGGCTTTTAGATTTGATATTCACTGCCTCGACGGCATGCGTGGCCAGGGGCGCGTAGACATGTTCGGTATCAGCGTGTTTGAGCAAATTGATTGCATCATCCATGCTGGGCGCATCCCAAAAACTCTCGAGTACGCCTGCGCTCATGCGAATGCGCCAGGAAGTCCACGTCTTGGAGACAATGTAGTACCAGCTGATGACAGACATCAGCAGTAACACATACGCCACGGTGTGTGTAATGGCATCGCCTTGTGCCCAGTAGTGGGCTAAGCCGAGAGTTTGGTGGAGGTTATCGTTCATAAAAATAATTTTGACTCTAAGTTTGTTTACTTTAATTTGAAATCAAAGGGAATTTCAATATATTTATCCACAGCCTTGCCATCCCGAATTTCTGGAGAAAATTTCGGTGATTTTTTAAGTATTTCTTTAGCGAATTCGTCTAGTCTTTGATACCCACTGCTTGATGTTACTACGATTGTATTTGGGTCAATAGAGCCGTCTGCACGAACTAGGAAGCCTAATTTCACCAGTCCTTGCTCGCGTCGTCTTCGTATCGTAACTGCTTCTGGTCCGTTGTAAGCTTGATTAGCCCTTTCTCCTAATTCTTTGTCTGCGGCAATAGAAGAGTTTTGTCCGCGGTGCTTTGTTTCTTCCGAGGGTTGAATTTCAACTTGTTTAGGCGGGTCAGATTTAGGTAAATCGTGTTTAGTCTCAGCAGGCTTGGGTATTTCTGCTCTAGTCTCAGATTGTTTTGGTATTTCAGCTTTAGCAGGCTCAGCTTTAGCGGGTTCTGGTTTAGGCGGCTCAGGTCGCTGTTCCACAACCTTGGGCGGCTCCGGTTTAACCGGTTCGGGCTTAGGTGGTTTCGGTGGCTCGGGTTTTTTAGGCTCGGGCTTAGGTGGCGGCGGAGGCGGCTCTAATTTTTTAGGCTGAATTAATTCGATGATGACCGGTGGCGGTTCTATATCTTTGTGAACGTGTTCGAGCATGCCTGAATTGACCAGCATCACAAGTAGCACGTGCAGTGCCATTGCGGTTGCAATGGAAATACTGGAATGCCGGGAAATCATCACTGACGCTGCAAAATATTTTTAAGAGCTTGGGTGCGCTTAGCGCAGCCCAAGCACATCCTGCATATCGAATAGTCCGCTCGACTGATTCTGCAAGAAACGCGCAGCACGCAGGCTGCCATGAGCGTAGGTCACTCGGCTCGATGATTTATGGGTGATTTCTATGCGCTCGCCAATACCTGCGAACAGAACGGTGTGGTCACCCACAATATCGCCACCGCGTATGGTGGCAAAACCTATGGATGAAGGATCGCGCTCGCCTGTCACGCCTTCACGTGCGAAAACACCGACGTCTTTCAGATCACGGTCCAGTGCGCTGGCAATCACTTCGCCCATTTTTAGCGCGGTACCTGAAGGCGCATCGACTTTGTGGCGATGATGCGCTTCGATGATTTCGATATCGTAGCCATGCGAAAAACTCTTCGCAGCAAGTTCTAGTAACTTCATGGTGACATTCACACCGACGCTCATGTTGGGTGCAAATACGATGGCCGTTTTTTTCGCGGCATTGGCAATCGCTGCTTTACCAGCGTCATCAAAGCCGGTGGTGCCAATAATCATTTTGATGCCGTGCTCAGCGCAATAGGCCAGATGTTTGAGCGTGCCTTCGGGGCGCGTGAAATCGATCAAATATTCTGCATTCGCCAAACCTTTGGCAAGATCAGATTCAATTGGGATTCCGGCGGGTTGACCGAGGAAGGCGGCAGCGTCAGTGCCCAGTACGGGCGAGCCCGGCAAATCGAGTGCGCCAGCCAGCGTGGCCTGATCATCGGCAATGATGGCTTCAATCAGCATGCGGCCCATACGGCCGGAGGCGCCGGCGACGGCGATCTTCATGGATTTCATGGTTGCGTGCTTACAGTCTTATTTTATTTTTTAGGTGCAGCAAGTTGATCGAGATAGTCTTTTTCCTGAGGTAGATCGCCGCCCTCAAAGCGCTCAACCCGACCTTCTTTAAAGAATACGGATACGTGGCTGGTGGTGATTTGGCCATCGCCACGACGCATGCGGAAAGGATAATCCCAGCGCTGAGCATGAAACAAATCCGTTAGCAGCGGCGTGCCCATCACGAAGCGCACTTGTTCAGGAGTCATTCCGACTTTGAGTTGCGACACCATTTCTTTAGAGACGAAATTACCTTGTTGTACGTTGGCGCGATATATAGGCAACACCCCAAAAAGCTTTTTCGATTGCGATGTTTGAACAATCCCGGCTTCAGCGGGCGCAGCGTTTTGGTCTGCTGCTGGCTTGCTAGCAAAAGGGTTCAGGGCGCAGCCGCTCAGAAATAACGCGCTGCTGCTCAAGGCAAGGGCTGCCATGCATGATTTTAGGTACGTAGCGGACCGACTGGACGAGTGCTGCATGAACTTCATGGGAGGTGCTTTCGTTGAGCGCGGTAGGTAAACGCTATATGATAAAGCAGTTCAAGTTAAATAAGCGAAAACATGCCGCCCAAACCCGCCGATCTGAAATCCAGTGGACTGAAAGCCACCCTGCCCAGGCTAAAAATCCTGGAGATTTTCCAAAACAGCAGCGTGCGCCACTTATCCGCTGAGGATGTTTATAAACTGCTGCTGACTGAAAATCTCGATGTCGGACTGGCAACGGTTTATCGTGTGCTAACCCAATTCGAGCAGGCGGGTTTGTTGAGTCGGCATCATTTTGAATCAGGCAAGGCGGTTTTCGAGCTCAATCAGGGCTCTCACCATGATCACTTGGTTTGCCTGGATTGCGGCTTGGTGGAAGAGTTTTTTGACGAAGAAATCGAGCGTAGGCAGCACAGCATCGCTGAACAGCGCGGGTTCACTCTGGCCGAGCATGCTCTGGCTCTTTACGGCAATTGCACCAAGGAGGCCTGCCCGCATCGTCAGTAATTAATTACTGAGGCTAGTATTTTTCAGGAATGCGACAGCGCGCTAGAAAGTAAACGTGCCGTGATGTCGACAATAGGAATCACGCGTTCATAGGCCATGCGGGTTGGGCCGATCACACCGAGTCTGCCGACAACCTTTCCATTCGATTCGTAGGGCGCGGTGACGATGCTCATATCTTCCAGTGGCATCAGATGCGATTCACCACCAATAAATATTTGTACGCCACTCGCTTTGCTGGAGGTATCCAAGAGTGTGGCCAGTCCCGTTTTTTGCTCAAAAATATCAAACAATTTTCGCAATGAACTCATGTTGGTTGATAAGTCGTCAATCGACAATAAATTACGCTCACCAGAAATCACTACATCTTCGGTGTCATCGCTCATGGCATCCGTGCCTGCTTCAACGGCGGCATGCATCAGCCGCATCATGTCGTTGCGTAATTCACGTAACTCATCGTTGAGTTTGATGCGAACTGCATCAAACGACAACCCTGAGTAATTTTGATTGATGTAATTAGCCGCTTGCACTAATTGGCTGGGCGAGTAATCGGTATCCGTCAATAGCAAACGGTTTTGTACATCGCCATTCGGCGCAACGATGACTAACAAAATACGTTTTTCTGACAGACGCAGAAATTCAATTTGCTGAAAGGTCATTTCCCGTCGCGGTGCGAGTACGACGCCAGCGAAATGAGATAAAGAGGAAAGTACCTGTGCCGCACTGGCGATAATTTTTTGCGACGAAGCACCGGACTGCAGTCGCGATTCGACCGTACTTTCATCGATGGTTTGGACGGTTAACAAACTATCGACAAACAGTCGATAGCCGCGAGGGGTAGGGATACGGCCGGCCGACGTATGAGGGCTGGCCACTAAGCCTAACTCTTCCAAGTCGGACATGATGTTGCGAATGGTCGCTGGTGAAAGCTCAAGGCCAGAAATTTTTGCCAGCGCGCGCGAGCCCACCGGCTGTCCGTCCGCAATGTAGCGTTCTACAAGTGACTTCAGTAGCGTTTGTGCGCGGATATCGAGTTGCATGGCCTCATTCTATCTAGCCCAAGGGTCGTGCGCCAGTTTCCTTAAACGACATAGCAAAATTGTTTGCACCAAACTCTCAATTTCCCCCTCATGGCGGCCTGCTTAGAATGGAGTAAGCGTCCCGTTTGCTGCTAGTTATGGTCTAATCTTGAGCATGTCTGTCGCACATTCCACCCAACCACCACGTTTTTCTAAGGTCGCCATCATCGGTAAACACGGTGAATTAGGCGCCAGCAGTGCTAGTTTGGGCGAATTGGCTGATTTTCTTGAGCATCGCGGACTTCAGGTTGTATTTGAGTCAGCAACTGCTCAGGGACTTGCGCGCAGCAATCTGGTGTCGATGACGCCGGCAGAAATTGGTCATGAAGTGGATGTGGCGATCGTGATTGGCGGCGATGGGACGATGTTGGGCATTGCACGCCAAATGGCACCGTTTGATGTGCCATTAATTGGCGTGAATCAGGGACGTTTGGGTTTTATGACCGACATCGCCTTTGAACGAATGTTGCCTGTGTTGAGCGATATGTTGGACGGTAAGCTGGAATCGGAGCGCCGAGCAATGCTTGAGGGAACCGTTCATCGTCAAGGTCAGGAAATTTTTCGATCCGTTGCGTTTAATGATGTCGTGGTCTCACGCGGAGCGGGTGCCGGCATGGTGGAGTTGCGTGTCGAAGTGGATGGACACTTCATGTACAACCAACGCTCTGATGGTTTAATTATTTCTACCCCCACTGGTTCTACGGCGTATGCCTTGGCTGCTGGCGGTCCGATTCTTCATCCTGAGTTGGGCGGTATGGTGTTGGTGCCGATTGCGCCGCATGCGTTGTCGAACCGGCCAATTGTGCTTTCCGAGAGCTGCGAGATTGTCGTTGAACTAGCCAGCGGTCGTGATTGCAGCGTAAATTTTGATATGCAGTCACTCACCAGTCTTTATCATCATGACCGTGTTACGGTGCGTCGCTCAGCGCACAGTATTCAATTCTTGCATCCACAGGGATGGAGCTACTACGATACCTTGCGTGAGAAATTACACTGGAATGAATATCCTTCCGTACTAGGGCAGCTAAAATAATCTCTTTATCCTTTTCAGTTCCCGTCATTTTTCCTCCGACTACCCATGCTGCGCACGCTCATCATTCGTGATTTTGTAATCGTTGATGCGATCGAAATCGAACCGCCTGCCGGTTTCACCGTCTTTACGGGTGAAACCGGCGCTGGAAAATCGATTTTGATTGACGCATTAATGTTGGCCATGGGTGGCCGAGCCGATGCCAGCGTTGTCAGGGAAGGTGCTTCGAAAGCGGATATCTCTGCCGAATTTACTGGCGAATTTGATACGGCTGTGCTGAGTTGGTTAGACGAACACGAATTTACTTCGGAAGAAGGTCAATTACTGCTGCGGCGCGTAATTGACAGTAGCGGCCGCTCGAAAGCATTCATCAATGGCATAACCGCCACTGTGACTCAATTACGCGAAGTCGGTGAGATGTTGGTGGATATTCATGGCCAGCATGCGCATCAATCACTGCTGAAAGCGGATTCGCAACGTGCTTTATTAGATGCTCATGCCGGATTGAATGACGATGTCATTAAAGTAGCGCAGGCGTTTAAAAATTGGCGTGCCGTGATTAAACAGCGTGAAGAATTTGAGCGTGATACAAAAAATGTTTTGCTAGAACGTGAGCGACTCGAGTGGCAGGTCGGCGAATTAGAAAAATTAGCGGCGCGTCCGGGCGAATGGGCCGACATTGGTAATGAGCACAGTCGACTGTCGAATGCGGCTAGCTTGATTGAGGGTGCGCAAAGTGCTCTTGATTTACTGTCTGAATCGGAATCCAGCCCGATGTTGTCGCAGCTGTCATCGATCGCGCAAAAGTTAGGAAAATTGGCGGATGTAGATGACAAACTAAAGCCAGTGATGGAAGCGCTAGAACCAGCGCGTATTCAGCTGCAAGAAGCTGTATATGCGCTGAATGATTATCTCGGTCGAATTGACATGGATCCGCAACGTTTACGAACGGTGGAGTCTCGTCTGGAAGCGCTTCATTCAGCCTCCAGAAAATTCAATGTGCCTGCGGATGAGCTGCCGAATGAATATATAAAATTATCAGAGCGTTTGCATCAGCTAGCTGATGCGACTGACCTCGATGCTTTGCGTGCGCATGAGGAAAAATTAGGGCTTGCCTATCAAGCGCTCGCCACCAAACTTTCCAAGGCGCGCACTAAAGCGGCCATCTCATTGTCAACCGCGGTGACTGCCGCCATGCAAGAGCTATCGATGTCGGGCGGGCGCTTTGATGTCGCCTTAAATGCGATAGAACCGGCGGCGTGTGGCAACGAACAAATAGAATTTTTGGTGGCTGGACATGCGGGCACGACGCCGCGTCCGTTGGCGAAGGTAGCTTCGGGTGGTGAGTTGGCGCGTATCGCTTTAGCGATTTCAGTGATTGCTTCTAGTGCTACTAGCACGCCGACATTAATTTTTGATGAAGTCGATAGCGGTATCGGCGGCGCGGTGGCTGAGGTGGTTGGACGCTTGCTTAAACGCTTGGGGCAGGAGCGCCAGGTATTGTGTGTGACCCACTTACCGCAGGTGGCCAGCCAAGCCGGCCATCATTTCCAAGTAAGTAAAGGCTCGACCTCAGATGGCCGAACCGTGTCACGGATCACTCCTTTATCAGCGGCTGAGCGCGTTGAAGAAATTGCGCGTATGCTCGGCGGCCTAGAAATTACGGCCACCACGCGTAAGCATGCGCGAGAGCTACTGGCCTCCTGAGCATAGAACAGAAAGGTTTTTTTAATGGGCTTCAACTCAGAACCCTCCTATAGCCATGGCAGTCTGAGCAAGACCGCTGTGGTACTTGCCAATTTGGGTACACCTGACGCCCCCACGCCTGCTGCGGTGAAGGTCTATCTGAAGGAATTTTTGTGGGATCCACGCATCGTCGAGATTCCTCGTCTGCTTTGGTGGATTATTTTGAACGGGATAATTTTGCCGTTCCGCTCGCGCCAATCCGCAGAAAAATACGCATCGATTTGGACCGACCAAGGCTCACCATTAAAAGTACACACTGAACGACAGGCCGAGGCCTTGCAATTGGCGTTGAATTTACGTGGGCATACCTTACGTGTGGTGTACGCCATGCGCTATGGAAATCCAAGTCTGCCGAGTGTCTTGGACCAGTTGAAGGGTGAAGGCTGCGATCGCATTTTGGTTTTGCCTGCGTATCCCCAATATTCGGGTACGACAACCGCATCGATATTTGACCGAGTTTTTTCGCACTACACCCAAATACGAAACGCACCTGAGCTTCGTTTCATTAAGCACTATCACGATGATGATGCGTATATCGAAGCGCTCGCTTCGACCGTGCGCGCGCATTGGGAGCAGCATGGGCGGCCAGATAAATTAGTGATGAGTTTTCATGGTGTACCAAAGCGAACTTTATTGCTGGGTGATCCCTATCACTGCGAATGCTACAAGACGGCGCGCTTGGTGGCGACTCAATTAGGATTGAGCAAAGACGAGTATCTCGTCACTTTTCAATCACGTTTTGGAAAAGCGGAATGGTTGCAACCGTATACCGCACCTACGCTGGTTGAGCTGGCCCAAAAAGGGGTGGGTCGAGTGGATGTTATTTGCCCCGGGTTTACCAGCGACTGTCTTGAGACATTAGAAGAAATTTCTATGGAGGCGCGCGAAGACTTTTTGGGCGCCGGCGGTAAGGCCTTTCATTACATACCTTGCCTGAATGAGCTTCCGCAATGGATAGCCGCGATGGCGGCGATTGTTGAAAAGCACACTTTGGGTTGGCCTACGGGTTCAGACCCAGAAAGCCATCAGCGCTTGCAGAAAGATGCCGAAATAGGAAGAGCGCGTGCGCTCGAGCTAGGCGCGACGGATTGACTTAAATCACCCGTGACTTGAATCGGGGGCCTCTGGCCCCCGTTTTTTTGTGTATTTCACCAGCTCCGCTTGAAAAGCTTTATTTAATCCCCATATGCTGCCCATTGTAATTGCAAGTAATTGATTTAGTTGGAGAACTTATGAATCAAGCAGAATCCCAGCCGGGTCAGCAAGAAAGTCAGACGGAACCTGAGCTGCCTAAAGATTTAGCAGAAAACACAACGTTGACAGCCGATGAGCTGGCGCAGAAGGCGATGGAAGGTGGACTTGACCTAGGTCAGCGATTGAACGAGGCCGAAGCCAAACTGGCCGAGATGCAGGATGCATTTTTGCGTGCCAAAGCCGACGCCGAAAATATTCGCAGGCGCGCTCAGGAGGATATCTCCAAGGCGCACAAATTTGCGATCGAAGGCTTTGCCGAAGCCTTGCTGCCTGTGAAGGATAGTTTGGAGATGGCGCTCAAAATCGAGGTGCCCTCGGTCGAGTCGTTGAAAGAAGGTGTGGACATGACCTTGAAGCAGCTAGTTGCCGCGTTTGAGCGAAATCGTTTGGTTGAACTTGATCCTAAGCCGGGTGAGAAGCTCGACCCGATGAAGCATCAGGCGATTTCTATGGTGCCTTCGGAGCAAGAATCCAACACGATAGTGAGCGTGCTGCAAAAGGGTTACATGATTTCCGATCGTTTGTTGCGGCCGGCATTGGTGACGGTGTCTCAATAGTTTCATGCGTCTTGAAACTTGAGCTAAACGCCACATATCAGAACTATGGACAGATTCAGTACTACAGACATTGAACTAGTTATTTAAGGAAAATATCATGAGCAAGATTATTGGCATTGATCTGGGAACGACGAATTCCTGTGTCGCCATCATGGAGGGTGGTCAACCCAAGGTTATCGAAAATTCGGAAGGCGCACGTACCACGCCGTCCATCATCGCTTATCAAGAAGACGGTGAAATTCTCGTTGGCGCACCTGCTAAGCGTCAGGCGGTGACTAATCCTAAGAACACCTTATTTGCAGTCAAGCGCCTGATCGGTCGTAAGTTCGACGAAAAAGAAGTGCAGAAAGACATTGGTCTGATGCCTTACGAAATCATGAAAGCGGATAACGGTGACGCGTGGATTTCGGTTCGCGATAAGAAACTAGCGCCGCAACAAACTTCTGCGGAAATCCTCCGCAAAATGAAGAAAACTGCCGAAGATTATTTGGGCGAAGAAGTTACTGAAGCCGTTATTACCGTACCCGCTTATTTCAATGATGCGCAACGTCAGGCAACTAAAGATGCGGGTCGTATTGCGGGTCTGGATGTCAAACGCATTATCAATGAGCCGACTGCCGCTGCGCTGGCTTTTGGTTTAGACAAAGGCGGTAAAGGCGATCGCAAGATTGCAGTCTACGACTTAGGTGGTGGTACCTTTGACGTATCGATCATTGAGATCGCCGATGTCGATGGTGAGATGCAGTTCGAAGTACTTTCAACCAATGGCGACACTTTCTTAGGTGGTGAAGATTTCGATCAGCGCATCATTGATTTTATTATTGATGAATTCAAAAAAATTAATGGCGTAGATTTATCTAAAGATCCGATCGCATTGCAGCGTATTAAGGCATCCGCTGAGCGTGCCAAGATTGAATTGTCGTCGTCGCAGCAGACTGAAATTAACGAGCCTTACATTGCGATGGCGAATGGTGCGCCTATGCACCTTAACCTGAAGATGACTCGCGCTAAGCTCGAGTCCTTAGTTGAGGAATTGATTTCCAAGACGATTGAGCCTTGCCGTATTGCGATTAATGATGCGGGCGTCAAAGTGGCTGATATCGACGACATCATTTTGGTCGGTGGCATGACTCGCATGCCTAAGGTGCAAGAAAAAGTTAAAGAGTTTTTTGGTCGCGAGCCACGTAAAGATGTGAATCCCGATGAAGCTGTGGCTGTAGGTGCTGCGATTCAGGGTTCTGTGCTTTCAGGCGATCGTAAAGATTTGTTGTTGCTAGATGTGACGCCGCTGTCATTGGGTATTGAAACCTTGGGCGGTGTGATGACCAAGATGATCAAGAAAAACACCACAATTCCAACGAAATTTAGCCAAGTGTTTTCAACGGCAGAAGATAACCAGCCAGCAGTCACGATTAAGGTCTATCAAGGTGAGCGTGAAATGGCCACCGGTAATAAGAGCTTGGGTGAATTTAATCTCGAAGGTATTCCACCTTCGCAGCGTGGTACGCCTCAAATTGAAGTGACGTTTGATATCGATGCGAATGGTATTTTGCATGTGGGCGCAAAAGACAAGGCAACGGGCAAAGAAAATAAAGTCACCATTAAAGCTAATTCCGGACTCACGGAAGATGAGATACAGAGCATGGTGCGTGATGCTGAAGCGAATGCTGAAGAAGACAAACGCTTAAAAGAACTCGCCGAAGCGCATAACCAAGGTGATGCGCTAGTTCATTCGACTCGCAAGGCATTGACTGAGCATGGTGACAAGCTCGACGCGGGTGAGAAAGAAAAAATTGAAGCGGCCATCAAGGATCTTGAAGACGTGTTGAAAGGTGCTGACAAAGCAGCGATTGACGCTAAGGTGGAAGCGCTCTCGACAGCATCGCAAAAGTTGGGTGAAAAAGTGTATGCCGACATGCAAGCACAACAAGCGGCTGCCGGTGCAGCTGCCGGTGCAGCACCCGGCGAAGCAGCTGCAGGCGCCAAGCCCGCGGAACACGATGTGGTCGATGCTGACTTCAAGGAAGTAAAAGACAAATAATTTTTCCCTCGTCATGCAGCTAGCCTGTATCGACGACGCCGGGCTGGAGCGCTGTATTGCCTCCTGCCCGGTTTTTTGCATGGATATGTGAGATGGCTAAACGTGATTTTTACGAAATACTTGGCGTAGCAAAAAATGCGTCAGAGGATGAGATCAAGAAGGCGTATCGCAAGCTGGCGATGAAGCATCATCCTGATCGAAATCCCGATAGCAAGGGCGCTGAGGATAAATTCAAGGAAGCCAAGGAAGCCTATGAAATGCTTTCCGATCCTCAAAAGCGCGAAGCCTATGATCGCTATGGCCATGCAGGTGTTGATCCGAATATGGGAGGCAGCGGTGCTGCAGGGGCGGGCGGATTCTCGGATGCCTTTGGCGATATCTTCGGTGATATTTTTGGTGGTGGTCGTGCGCGTGGTGGCCCGCAAGTTTATCGCGGTGCCGATCTTCGCTATAACTTAGATATCACTCTGGAGCAGGCGGCGAATGGTTTCGACACCACGATACGTGTGCCTTCATGGAGTGAATGCGATACCTGCCATGGTTCCGGTGCTAAGCCAGGAACATCGCCGACGACATGCGGTACTTGCGGAGGTCATGGTCAGGTCCGCATGCAGCAAGGTTTTTTCAGCATTCAGCAAACCTGCCCCAAATGTCATGGTACTGGCAAGGTGATACCTGATCCGTGTGGTGGCTGCGCTGGTTCTGGTCGCATAAAACGTAATAAGACACTGGAAGTAAAAATCCCCGCAGGTATTGATGATGGTATGCGCATTCGCTCAACCGGCAACGGCGAGCCAGGTATGAATGGTGGTCCGACCGGTGACCTGTATGTCGAAATTCATATTAAGCAGCATGCCGTATTTCAGCGTGACGGTGATGATCTTCATTGCGAAATGCCGATCTCGTTTGCGCGTGCCACCTTGGGCGGAGAAATTGAAGTACCAACTTTAGGTGGGAAAGTATCATTTACTGTTCCTGAAGGTACACAAACGGGTAAAACTTTCCGCTTGCGCGGTAAAGGCATCAAAGGTGTGCGTTCTGGTGTTTCTGGGGATTTGTTTTGTCATATTTTGATTGAGACGCCGGTCAAACTCACTGATAAGCAAAAAGAACTCTTGGAAGAATTCGATAAATTGACTGAGGCGGGTGGTGCTAAACACAGCCCGCAAAGCAAATCATGGATGGATAAAGTCAAAGAATTTTTCGATTAATCCATCGTAAATAATTCATGGCTGAGGCGAGTGTTGCATAGCGATTTCCACGCTACGCTTCACGTAATGAATCATATACCCCGGCGTTGTACAGCTGCGCTGGCGAATCGTAAAATCTGCAATAAATTAGCATCGCCTTAAGAGATTTCCTGCCTCTTACAGATTTTTCTTAAGTATCGACATCAACAGATCGAATCTCCTCGCATTACCGCGAACACATTCGTGTTTGGGTTTTCTCTATCCCTTGCTTTTATCTCATGACAGGTTGTGAAATTTGATTTGCGCTTAGCCGCATCATCTTTCCCTTGTAGAGTCTGCGTTATATGGAAATTTTTCAGTCGTTAGGTTATGAAAATTTTCCACTCTGCATGACTTCAGGCAAAAGCAATGAAAGAAAAATTTATCTCTTCCTACTTATTCCAGCTAGTGGTTAGGTATGTAAAAGAGAAACGAGATAACGAATTTGAGCAAGCCTTAGTGCGAGTCTTGATTGGCTTGGTATTAAT
>Ga0114959_10003070_pt1 | contig 13307 bp, 9 predicted proteins | sample C_130625_EF_Meta_FD_87317 | JGI IMG/M metagenome (GOLD analysis project Ga0114959, IMG submission 87317) | Freshwater microbial communities from Lake Croche, Canada to study carbon cycling - C_130625_EF_MetaG | ecosystem: Environmental > Aquatic > Freshwater > Lake | place: Lake Croche, Canada...
ACCTGCTCCAACACCTGCTCCAACACCTGCTCCAACACCTGCTCCAACACCTGCTCCAACACCTGCTCCAACACCTGCTCCAACACCTGCTCCAACACCTGCTCCGACACCTGCTCCGACACCTGCTCCAACTCCAGCCCCAACTCCAGCTCCAACACCTGCTCCAACAAAGGCTCCAACACCCGCTCCAACTCCAGCCCCAACAGCCGCTCCAACTCCAGCCCCAACAGCCGCTCCAACTCCAGCCCCAACAGCCGCTCCAACTCCAGCCCCAACAGCCGCTCCAACTCCTGCTCCAACAAAGGCTCCAACACCCGCTCCAACTCCAGCCCCAACCCCCGCTCCGACTCAAGCCCCAACACCCGCCCCGACTCCAACCCCAACACCCGCCCCACCCACCTTGTCGAGCAATATATGTTTTGTTGGCAACACTCTGGTCACCACGGACCAGGGCGATGTATATATCAACTCCCTTATTCCTGGTACTCATACAATTGCAGGTCAACATATTGCGGGTATCACAAAAACCCACTATTTAGAAGACTCCCTTGTTTTGTTTAAACGACACGCTCTTCAAATCAATGTCCCCAACCGTGATACCTATACGAGCATGGAACACCATATTCATCACGAAAAAGAGGTGCGATCTGCCCACACGTTTGTGAATTCGCATGGTCCCTTTGTCGTTTTCGTTCCTTACCAAGGAGACATTCTCTACAACGTCATTTTGGAAGGCCAGGATCATCGAATGATGGTGCACAATATGCAAGTGGAGACGTTACATCCCAGCAATGTTATCGCTAAACTTTTTACGAATCCGTCCATTGCTCCTATTCGCGACGACATTATATTTCAACTCAACGAGAGTGTAGCTCGTTCGGATCCTGATTTGTATGATTCCATTTGTCGCCAAATACGTGGGTTCGAGCCCGATTTGTCCCGACCCTTGTCCCAAAAAAATCCCAAATCCCACCGATTGAAACAATTGTCGTTTTAAGTTTTGTTGCAAGAATGACAAATAAAAAGGAATTAAAGAAACAACATTGAATTTAACTCAATTGTTTGAAAGCAAATTTTTTTAAAAAAAAACTGTTTTTTTAAATAAATAAAAAATGAGCAACGAAGATCCCTCCATTCCATTATCATTCATTCATGAACAACAACAATCCATTGTCGAGTCGACGTCCGCTCGTATCATTGTCAACGGATGCGCAGGCTCGTGCAAAACCGACACAGGTATTAAAAAAATGGTTCATCACATTCAAACATATCATACTCCCGTTTTAGCGCTCACGTTGGTCGGGTCGGTTACGAATGAATTATGCAAACGCATGAGAGATACCCTGGATGTACCCATTCGTCAAAGCGGAAAATCCAATCATTTTTTGGGCATGTTTCAAAACACCCCCTTTTCCATCTCAAATTTCGATGCATGGATTCATTTGATGATTGAAGATCAGCCAGGAGTGCAGGAAATTGCCCAGTGCTTTTCCCAGAAGACGATGATGTTGCTTCGTTTGACAGAAGAAGCTTTAGAGGCGCGAGAGGCTGGCGACGAAACGGACGGTACGGATCTTCGATTTCTTATGAAAGTCTCAACTAGGGTCGTAGGCGGAAAAGGAAGAAAAGTAGATGTAGGCTTTTTGTTCATCGATGAGATTCAAGATATGTGCTCGGTAAAAATGAAAATCATTGTGAATTTATGCAAATTATTTCCTCATCTCCGAGTGATGGTCGCGGGAGATATTTTGCAAACGGTATTTTGGGATGGGAGATCTGTCCATCGAATAGACATGGAAGACGATATTCCTGCCAGTGTATCCGATGCCCATCCTATGTATTTATTCCGTTCTGTGCAGCCTACCTACTTCCAAATGAATATTTGCATGCGGTGCCCGCGATCTCATGTTGCGCTTGCAAATTACGTCATGTCCCAGAAACAGATCAAGTATGGTATTTTGCCCATGGAATCAATGCCTTCGAATCTTCTTACTCCAGACAAACCCGTGTTTTTCACCCACGACAAGACAACCAAAAACAATGAAGCCATGTCCGTTGCGCGTGAAGTGGTGATAATGCTCGATGCACTTATGGAGAGCGATCCCTCGATTGTGCCCGACGATGTTGCCTGCATTATGGGCAAATCCCGTAATAATGTGGTTTTTCATCAAATGAGTTGGCAGCTGAGGGAGCTGTATGCAAGACGAGGATTCGGGGAAAATACAGTGGAAATCATGTCGACCGAAGGCGACGGATGGCACACGGCTCTTAATTGGGCGGCTGCAGAAGGCAAAACGAAATTATTGAGTGTCACAGGGGACAAAGGAAAAGGCCACAAAGTGGTTTTCTTTTTGGGAGTGAGTGAATATTCTATTCCTCAGGAATGTCAAGTATATAAACCAACCGAAATCATCGGAGAGTCTCTTCTGAATGTAGGATTGACTCGAAGTACAAAATATTTGTTTGTGGGGTTCAATTATCGTTGTCCGTCCAGGTACTTGCCATGGCAACATCATGAGTTTAAAAAACTTGTTTATGCCAGCTGGGATCCCTCGTCGTTTGTAGGCTGCCCCGAGCCGTACAATTCCATTATGCATCGCCTCAACGAGCATATCGCGACGGAACAAAATGAAAAGGTGGACAGAGAATATTTAATTCCTCAGCTATTTGACTACCGAAAGATGGCCAAGATGACGGGAACAAATTCGGAATTGTCTGTGAAAGAAAACATTTCCAAGGTATTTGAAGAGGCGTCGGAATTATTTACACCGACGGGAGACGCTCGGCGATGGGAAGCAGAACCCGTCATTTTTGGGTCTCGCCAGGCACTGACAAGGGGAGTACAGTATACCAACGAGCATTATTGTCTCATCGGGAATATGGCCGAACTCATGATCCAGCGACTTGTAATGGCGGATCATTTACTTGCGCGTTTTGAAGATGCGGTAAATGGCGACAATATTCAATTTACTAATGACGAACGCTTTTTGACATGTATGTATGATGTCAACAAAATTCCGTTTACTGATTCAAATGCATTTGATGAATACATCCGTCATCCCTACTTTGCATGGAAAGAAAACCTTTGTTTGCGATCCAAAATTCGATCCGCGTTCAAAACAGGAAAGCGTGTTTATCACTCCGTCTTTGAACGACCCGAATTTCAAGATCAGGTGGAAGATTTTTTGGATATTCGCAAAACCAATCGAGATTTATCTTGCGAATGCTGGTGGAATATTACGTTGTTTTATATTCAGATCGGGGCGGAATTTTACAAACCAAACCACAACAGCATGTTTGGGTTCGGCATTTTGATGCCAGATATAACTACGTTGCATAATAATGTCGAAGCTTACAAACAAAACGTTTTGCTTGTGGAAGATACAATTTTGCATTTTGAAAAACCGTTGAAAGTGCAGGCATGTATTTATGGTCCCGACAAATTGGAGTTATTGCAAGTGAGACATTCTCATACAGTTGCGATTCGTGGAAAATGTGATATCTATGACAAACGTAGAGAGCGATTGGTAGAAATTAAAGCCAGTACGAAACAAGAATGTTCGCAACAGTGGATTTCACAGGGATTGTGCTACTCTTCTTTGATGCAACTGTTTGCTCATCCCGTGAGTCGCATGTGCATCGTCAACATTCTTGAAGGCATTTTATGGGAATGGGAGATTCCTGATACATTACGAACGGTTGAGAGTTTGATTCAAGGACCGATTGCGGAAAAATATGAATGGCATAATTTGGAGGTCGATGCTCTCGTTGAATATTGCGGCAAGATTCGAAATGGTGAGATTGTGGACTTGGGATTGCTCGTGTAAAAATAAAAACAAAGGGGGTTCTTTTTTTCTCCTCGTTGAATCATTAAAACAGGAATACTTTTTTGGGGGTTGTTATTATCATTATTATTGAAAACATCGAGAGAGATCTTTAATTGAATGAATATCAAAACGGGAGATACTCGAAACAATCAGAAAATCAGTCAGGCTGTACGATTTTCATTTACGTTTGCGTATATCATTTTATTGACAACCGCATCGGTTACCTTCATTGAAGCAATTTCAACTGACGACCCAATAGTTCGACATGTCATGAATTTAGAAACGGTGATTAGTATCATAGCTGGTTATTTTTATAGTGTTTTTATGGGGAAGCTGGATGATGCTGACAAGAAGAATAACCCGCTAGATTACAAGGAAATTACGGATTTGCGATATCAAGATTGGTCTTTGACCACTCCGATGATGTTGTTAACTCTTTGTCTCGTGCTCAGCAAAAATTCAAAACAAGATATTCGTTTGGCTACTATTTTGACCATTATTGCTCTGAATTATGTCATGCTTGGATTTGGATATGCTGGGGAAGCGGGCATTCTTCCTCGGATAGTCGCTGATATTGCTGGATTTATTCCATTTTTTATTATGTTTTATATCATATTCCAGTCGTATGTGGCCCCCAAACCCAAGCGCGAAAATTACTTTTTGTATGGCTGGTACTTGTTCTTTTGGTCCATGTATGGAATCGCGTATTATTTCCCAGACAATCAAAAAAATATTTTTATGAATGGACTGGATTGCATAACAAAGGCGATGTTGGGCTTAGCGTTATGGCTCTATTATATACGCGTTGTCAAGCTTTGATTTGGCTCGTTTGACAAAACAATTTAAATACAAGAAAATATCGAATTTAGTAAAAAAAAATTGATTGCTTTATTTTTTGTTCGAGTGTCTATTCTTTCTTCTCACCCCTCCTTCTCCCCCCCCCCTCTCTCACCATATCTTGTGGATATGATTGAAAATATCGTCCCCATCGACAATCCTAGACAAGATCCAAATTTTATTCCCATTGATCTTACTTATCCAGGTCTGAGACAAGTATCCTTGGACCCTCCCATTTATCTCATTGATGACTTCTTGACTGCTGATAAGTGCATTTCTCTCATTGACCAGACGGAAAATACATCTGCTCTAGTTCGATCTCCTGTGGTGGGAAAAGGGAATGGTGTGGTGTCGAATGACCGCACATCCGATACATGTTTTATTCGCAGAGAAGATGTACCGACCCTCATGGAAAATGTATCACGTTTTCTTTTGGGAAAATCGGCGCAAGAAATCGAACTTCCTCAAATTGGACGGTATTTTCCTTCCCAAGAATATCGTCCTCATTACGATGCTTTTTTGATGACGGATGAAGATGCGCGTCGGTTCGCTGAAAATGGAGGGCAAAGACTTGCTACTGTCCTTGTCTATCTCAATGATTGTCCAAACGGAGGTTGCACAGAGTTTACGCGTTTGGATTTACGAGTTCATCCTCGCCAAGGAACGGCATTGGTATTTTTCCCTGCCGATATCAATGGAACGTTGGACGAGCGAGCCCTGCATGCGGGATGTCCAGCCATTACTACAAAATATGTGTGCCAAATATGGGTACGCGAATCAGCTTTTACTGCTGTCTCTCAAATTCAGTTACAGAACCCCATTTGAGAAAAAAATTTCTTTATATGTAGTAATTATTTGACTTTAAAAAAAACAAATATCAATCAAGACTTTTTTAGTTGAATTTATTGTATTCCAAGAACTCAAATGAGTGATCAAATTGATCAAATAAAAAAAAAGGGAATAAGAAATTATGATTCCGACAGCGATGATAGTGTTGCTAACCCAGCAGATGCTTCAATATGGAGGGATAATCCTGGACGACTGGTACCAAACCCTCGTGCTGAAATTCGGACTTCAAGACATCCTAGATTAGATGATTGGGAAGTTTGGGAAGAACCTGACGTTTTTGCTTCTCATCCCCCAAGGGCAGGTGGAGCAGTTTTGGGATCTTATCGAAGAACTGATTTAGGAGAAGCATCGCTAGGATCTGCTGCAAGTGCTTTAGACTCCCCTGGTGTAGGAGGAGCAGAAGTATCACATCAAAGTAAGATGGGTGGATTTGACCCCTACAGAGACGAAATTCTAAAAAATCAAGAATTATTTGACTTCATGAGAAAACAACCGTCTGCGAAAAGACTTGCTCATCCTAATGTTCCCAAAAGGCTTGGGTACTATTATTCTTATGGACCTGACCGATTTGCAAGACTTACAACGGAGAAAACACATGATTCTCGCCTCTTAAAAAAACGAATCCGTGTAGCCCTTCCAAAAAGCAAAACCCGTCGGTCTTTTGAAAGGCCTCAACGTAAAGCACGTACACAACGTAGGTCTTGGAATGGAGCAGATGCCCAATTTAATAATGAAAAAGAAACCCGACTAATTGGGGATTCTCGACTAAGAAATAGAAAAATGTTTATGGACAATCAAAATACACTACGCAAAGAAATATCTAAGTTTCGACGTTTCCCAAAGCCGAAAAGACGAAAAAGTCTTACATTACCTCATACGAAAGCACCTTCAAAACGATTCAAGTCCTGGGGCTAGACGACAACTATGATGCAAGAATCAAACGATCATGAATCTCCACTAATGGTCATTTTAATCAAACGATCTTTTTTTTATCACATGGAATTCTTTTCTTGATAATAGTGTATAATATTCAAAAAAACACATATTCCCTATTCATTCATTATTCTCCAACTCTTTTCCCCCCTATTGGTCGCCCACAGCAAAACTAAAAAGATGACTACCATGCCGATACAATACTATCCATCTTATCCTCCATACCCAATTTCTCCAACTCCCACCATTTACTTCCCTTTTAGCAATACTCCCCTCCAAGTCACAACTTTGACGCCCTCGGGGAATGTTGTCAAATACAACCATTATTTGAAAATATTTTCATCCAAGGGACCCAAGTACCGCCCCTACTATTACACTAATTTGGCATCGATCCAAAACTGGCAGACAACCCAAGTGACACCTTCATACTTTAGCCCATTTGCTCCTTAACGCTTCATTAAATCATATTGAGCCTCAAATGCTTTCCTCTCCCTCCATGTCATCAAACCTATATAAAGTTTTAGGCGGCGCCTGCTCAATCGATAAGAAGCATCTGTCAGTCGAGTATTCCATTTTACAGCTTTTGCATAAGGACAACGGTAGGTATAATCGTAAGCCGAAATTACACAATGATAGTGCCGAAGGAAACAGTCATGGTCATATCGTAAGGCATACGCAATATCGCCGTTGGTATATTCTTTCAGGCCATTGACAAGCAGGGGCAGATCTGTTACTCGAACATGGGCCTGGCGAAGAGCGGGCACGATCTTTAGGCGCCATTCTTCGCGAATTCGATCGCCACCCTCCAGTTCAAGATAAATAAAATATTCTCGCATCAAATCAAACGTCTCTGTGTATGATTTGATGTCCCGACACAACTCGAAAGGCTGAGGATTTGCTGCATATTGGTTTATGATACCGATAATTTCTATGGGAAGTCGGTCGGTGAGGTACGAATGAACGGTTTTGCTAGTTTGCATACGATATAGATGGGGTGGGATAGGGGATGGGGGATGGGGGATGGAGGGAGGGGGCGAGGTTGGTAAAATTGTGAATTTGGTGGCCATTTAAAAGCAATCGATTTTATGATTGATATTTACTTGCTTTTTCTTGTTCATTCCTATTTTGGCAAACTCCCACTCAATTCCTCTTGCATCATTCCTCTAATGTCTTTGCAGTCTCAACCCGAACGAAGTAACGCGCGCAAGCAAAACGATTCCCGTCTCTTTTTGCAAAAATATCGCCCTAAGCAAATCGAGGACTTCAAAGCTTGCTATGCTACAACCCCAACAACCGATGAATTCCGCATGAACAATTTTCGCGTGTATGATATACTCCAAACGCTCATGCGGGGCGATCAAATGGTGGTCTTAGTAATAGGTCATGAAAGCACAGGAAAAACAACCCTAATGCAATCTCTCATATCCGAGTATCTTGACAACTTGCATTATTCTCGGGAAAATCTGATGGTGCTCAACACGTTAAAAGACCAAGGGATTCATTTCTACCGAAATGATGTGAAAAACTTTTGTCAAACGGCGTCGAGACTACAAAGAAAGGTCGTCTTTTTCGATGATATGGATTTGCTATCCGATCAGAGCCAGCAAGTATTTCGCTTTTGCGTCGACCGATACCATCCTCATTGCCACTTTATCATCACTTGCACCAATGTTCATCAACTCATCGACAATTTGCAGTCACGTTTTCTGGTTTTGAAATTACAGCCCTTACGACATCTGCAGCTGGAATGGATGATGACCCAAATTGTAGAAACGGAACAAATAATGATGACAGATACGGCACGCATGAAAATACTCGAATTGTCATGTCAAAATGTGTGCAATGTCAAGATTCTTCTAAGCTTTTTGGAAAAATGTAAATTGGTGCGCCCCATATCGGATGGGGAATCGGAAGGAGAAGACAGGGATTCGTGGGTGATGGACGTAGACACGGTCGATCATCTTTGCAGCATCATTTCATTCCATCATTACGATGCCTATCTTTCCGAATTACGACAAGGAAATATGCAAGAAGCCATGGAAATCATCATGAATCTGTATGATCGAGGCTTTTCAGTCATGGACGTTCTCGATAATTTTTTCAGCTATATCAAACATTCCTCCCCCGATCCACATCTTTCCAACAACGACAAATATCATATGACCACGTTTCTGTGCAAATATATTTCGTATTTCCACAATCTTCATGAAGATGAAATTGAATTAGTTCTACTTACCAACAACCTGTATAAATATTTTCATCCTTCCACAACTCCTCTTCCTCTTTGCGTTTGAATCACCAAGTCTTTTTTCTGGGTCAAAAATTTTTCATGGATGGATTTGTAACTGTTTGGAAAAAAAAAGGTTTTTGCTCCGTTCAAAATCAAAGAAATCATAATTTGAGGAAAATTGAAGAAAGGAAAGGCAGACAAAACAAAAAAGCCAAAAAAAAAATAATTTGATTGGTTTATTATTTTCTTGACAAAGAATGTCGCAAATTTTCAAGGCGCCAGTCCCTCGTGAACTTTTTGTAGATATGCTTGAAAAATTATGCATCAAACATCACAGCAAATATTATGTCTTTAATTTGGAATCTTTCAAGAAAGGGATCTTCACGAAAATTATTGACGAATTTTTGGAGCAATGCAAACCTTATTACCATTTGAGCAAGCAAACGTTTGTCACACGAAAGCAAACCTACAATGCATTTATTACAGTGATTCGTCAGATTTGCAATATTTTGGGGATTGTCTACACTTCTCACATCAAGTACGACAATTCGACTTACAAAATAAATTATTTTATATATGTCTGAGGAGGAAATCCATTGGCTACCATCGCTTACGGTAGTAATCCATTTTTGGACGCAGACAACGTTTCTGTTTTGACAAGATATCCCGATAATGCGTTGGGCTTTTGCCCCCACAGCTGCAATTGGCTCGGCACTTGCCAATATCCCATCCATTGGTGCCAGAGGCTCTGATTGTGTTTTACATGTCGGAGTCTCTCTTCCCCCAAATAGTTTTGAGCTTGGTTGGCATTGTCAGGGCGAGATGCCAACAGCATATATTTGCAGATGGCGATCTCCGACGTCAATAGTTGTTCTCGTGACATTCGCAGAAACCATCCGAATTTCGGCGATCGTTTCATGATTTCCCGAACAGGAATATATATTCCAAACATGTTTGAGTAGAGATCTATGAAGGCCTCACTCATCCAGTCATCCACCAAAACAGGTTGATTGCCGATGGTTTTGATGCCGATGGATTTGCCGTCAATCAATTTCATTTTTCCCTGATGGATTCGTTTTTTGCACCATCGGGAATACTCACCAAGGAAATACGCTTGATCCGTATAGTCGGCAGAAGAAGTACGCTGGACAAAATCGATCAAATCTCGAAGAAGGGGAGCTCCTCGTTTGCCGCCGATGAAAGTTACGTCGGGACAAAAAAGCATGTCGGATGCCGTAACATTCCGATTGTGGTTTTCGACGACAAAGGCTTCAATGGGATCCTTGCCTGATGACATGTGAGATGATGACACAGCTGAATCAATGTACGCATCTCCTGTCCCCATATTGTACATGTCAATAAGATCTCGCATACAAAGGAACGAAGATGGGACGATCATACCCCCGTATTTTTCAAGGAGATGAAGTTGCCCTAAAAATCGCAGATTCCATTTGATCGGATCGGACAACCGATTCAGATGGATCGACCAGTCAGGAATCAGCTTGAAGAAAGCTTCGTCGTCAATAATACAAATACGAAACGAATCTTTGCACTGATCAATAATGGTTTTCACGGTGATATAAAGATAAGGCTGATTCAAATGATGGGAACTGCGGGATCCGAAACTCAACCAATGACGGGCATTGTAATGATAATCGAGATGGATCCACAGGATGGGTTTGTATTTGTGGTCTCCGCTATCGGGGGACTGAAAACTTTGTTTCGTATCGCGGTCATGCGTATCGTAAAATGTTTCGTCGGTAAGGAGGTATTTTTGTATAGCTTCGTAATCATTGAGACCCTGGCTCGATCCCGCCAAATCCAGTTTGTGTTGATAGCGGTTGTACAGCAGACCCATACCAAGAAGAAGGATGATCAAAACAACGGCATTCAAGGTAGGTCGATCTAAATCGAGCCACTTGGCCGCTGAAGTGGCTATGGTTGTGCTTTCAGGCATGACAAAGGGGAGGGGCAGGGGGAGAGGGGGGAGGGAGAAGGGGTAAGGGGGGGGGAGAAAGATGGAATAGAGAAAATGCAGGAGAGGATGTGGGAGAAATGTTTCCTATTTTACGATCCCGAGAAGATTACAATCATGAAAAGAAAAAGACAAAGAGGAAGAGAACCATCTTTTTTTTTGAGAAACTTTATTCTCTGGTCAAAAGCTGCAATGAATTCCAAAAGGCTTTTTGTTTCGTGAGGGATGTTTCGGATTGCCGCGCTAATTCATACGCTCTTTGCACTGCATTTTCTGCGTCACGCCTATGTTCCCTTTGCAACATTCGATTTGAATCTGCTTCGCTGAGTGGTGTCAAGTCTTGCTGAGCACGATGAGCTTTCAATTCCTGGAGGCCTGAGAAGTGGTGCTTTTGAGCCATGACATCTTCTTCGCAGACAGGCAACAGCGTTTCTGTGTGGGCTTTGTGCAAGTCTTGGTAGTGAAGTTGTCCTACTCCCGTCCCTCCTCCATCAAACTCTTCACACATGCCTCCTAAAGAGACACAGCCCAATCCACTTCCCGAGGAAAGGAACTCTGCGACGCCGCCATTGGCACTATATTTTTGCAAAGCCCCCGTCTCGATCATCATTTTCCTGCGTTTTGCTTCTAGTCTCTGCAGATCGTGAGGCCCGACACCCTCATCGAGAAAGCTGTCGCAAGGCTCATCGGTTGAACGCAACCATTCACCGTATCCTGTGGCCTCTTCGGTGCTTAGAATCCGTTGCGCTTCAAATTGTTCATTGAACCAGTGATTGAACTCTCTGTGTGATTTGGTGCGCTGTTCGGCTCCCATTTCCACTTCATGCAATCCTTGGGAATCGATCCCGAATTCTTTCTTCAAAAATCGTTGAAGTAATTCTTGTTTGTTTTCGGAGGTCAATTCGTGGTCGATATTTTCGGCGAGACGTCCATAGTCAACAATCTCTTTGGCTCGTTGGGGCTCCATAGCACTATTGGATCCCGAGGACGCCTCTCCTCGCATTCGAAATTCGTGAATTCCATAAAGTAGTTTGTAAGCTTTGGAATAAAACAAGAAATATTGACTGGGCAATTGCGATTTGTCAGGGTGAGTTTTTAAAACTTGACGTTTTGCTTGCCGTAAATGAGATTCGTCGAAATCAAGAGGAATGCGGAATAGCTGCAATATTTCGGCGAGTGAGTAATTATCCAAATTTAAATCCACATCTAGATGATGATGGGTTGACATTCAGATGGAGATGGAGGGGGGCGGGGGGGGGTGAGGAGTGGGGAGTGGAGGAGCTGGAATCCGTTTAAATGGATCAGATAATCTTTTCGGGAGAATTGATAAATAGAAATTATTTTTTGTTCGAAAATTCAAACCAACTTCATTTCCAATGTCATCGTTTGATGAAAGTGAAAATTATAAACTTCTTACTGAAGTGGTAGAAGAAACGCTTAAGGAGGCTGGATTGTCGGAACAATTAACCATGGAAGACCGAAAATGGTTAATGGCAAAGACATTGGTCACGCTTGCTCCAGATTTGACCGCGCAAGAAGATTTGAATTTTCAAAACAGACGATTTTTGTCGCATTATAGTGGGCATTTGCAATCTCTTTTGGGATCGCGGAATACAGTAATTCCTATAAAAATTAATGATGACGAATCTATTTTGGTTGCGGCGGAAGAACTACAGATTCTTTCTGGCGATGATGAAAAAAGAGATGGCAAGATGCCAGTATTTGAGCCGAACATGTTTCAGGATCGTGATTTTGAGAGTGAGAAAAAACGAGGAGCAGCCATGTCAAAAGAAGAATTGGAATCGAGAATACAAGAAATTGTTGCTCAGCGAAATTTTGATACTCCTATTGTAGCGGAGAAAAATGAAATCAAAAGTTTCATTTGAAAAAGCTAAGCTAAGCGGGTAAATGTTACCCAATATTCGCAATTCGCAACCGAATCAGTTCCACTTGATGGAGTTGTTATTGCTGATATACCCAATCCGATTTTACCAGCAGACGATATTGTGACAATGCTATTGAGTGAATTATGATAAAGCTTGTTTCGACCTGGAGTACTAGTAAAACTAGATGATAAAAATGGATCTTTAGCAGTAAAGTCACTTCCTTGAAAAATATTGCTTGTTAAAGAAGATATGGTATAATCACTTGTTGTATTCAAATCTAAATGGCAACTGACATTCCACACCGATCCGATGGGTGAAATTGGATAACTGAAGACCGTATTCAATCCAGGAGAGATATCTTTGGTATCATTGTATTTCGTCTGGTATCCTAACTGATTTGCATTAGTTATAGAACTGGTGGAATCAGTGGAACTAAAACGAATACCTCCATTGAATATTTGAGGAAGTAAAAATGTATTTGATAAGGTACTTGTCGCAACATTATATAATGAAGAAGACAAAGATGAAATCTGATTTTGAAGACTGCTTGTTGTATCAATCAAAGTAGCGTTATCCGATTCGTTTAATGTGACTGCTAAGGCGGCGATTTTTGCGATATTTTCGTCACTCAAATTGGTTGATGCTACAATTGCATCGATTCTCGTTTTTTGTGTTTCGAGCGCGCTAGTTTGAACCAGATCGCTTACTGAGTTAGTGATGGCGAGATTCATCTGCTTGAGTGACACCGCTTGTTGATCCAAAGTAGCGTC
>Ga0114959_10003072_pt1 | contig 13287 bp, 11 predicted proteins | sample C_130625_EF_Meta_FD_87317 | JGI IMG/M metagenome (GOLD analysis project Ga0114959, IMG submission 87317) | Freshwater microbial communities from Lake Croche, Canada to study carbon cycling - C_130625_EF_MetaG | ecosystem: Environmental > Aquatic > Freshwater > Lake | place: Lake Croche, Canada...
ATAAGCGATGTCGAGTATAGTACAAATGACGGTAGTTCATGGATCTCTTCTGGTAGTACTGCCTCGCCAATTTCCATAACCGGTTTGACAAATGGTACATCATATACAGTGAAGTTGCGAGCGGTGAATGAAGCGGGTACCAGTGGTGCGTCCAACGGTGTTACTGGAACTCCTAGAACATTAGCTGATGCGCTCACAATCGATAGTGTTACATCAGGAAACGCTCAGTTGTCGGTAGCCTTTACAGCTGGGAGCGATGGTGGTGCTACCGTAAGCGATGTTGAATATAGCATAAACAACGGTAGTTCATGGATCTCTTCTGGTAGCACAAGCTCGCCAATCTCCATTACCGGTTTGATAAATGGAACACCTTATACAGTGAAGTTGCGCGCAGTGAATGTAGTGGGCAATAGTGGTGCTTCGAATGGTGTCTCTGGAACGCCTAGAACAACACCTGATACGCCCACAATCGATAGTATTGCGCCAGGCAACGCTCAGTTGTCGGTGGCCTTTACACTTGGAGGCGATGGTGGTGCTACCGTAAGCGATGTCGAATATAGCATAAACAACGGTAGTTCATGGATCTCTTCTGGTAGGACAAGCTCACCAATCTCCATAACCGGTTTGACAAATGGAACGCCTTACACAGTGAAGTTGCGGGCGGTGAATGTAGCAGGCAATAGTGGTACTTCCTACGGTGTCTCTGGAATACCCCATACTGGTGGAAATATCCCTTGTTTCACGGCCGGTTCTATGATTCTAACACCCAGAGGATATGTGGCCGTTGAAGACATTCGTGATAATGATATTGTCCTTACATCCGATTTGCGTCCTGTCCCCGTTAAACTATTCATAACTAAACTTATCACCACAGCAGATTCAGCACCCTACCTTATTCCAAAATCTACGTTCAAACTCAAGCAGGATCTGCGTTTATCCCCCCTTCACGCATTTCAAATACGCGATGGTGTATGGATGTTTCCGCTAAAAGCAGCTATGTCATATAATAACGTAGTTCAGTACAATGTCGGCAAACCAGTAACATACTATCATTTAGAAACGCCAGATTTTTTTAAGGATAAACTTGTCTGTAATGAAGTCGTTGTCGAATCATTTGGTGCGAATCAATTGAAGGGCAATAAGGTACAAATATATCACTATAATTCTAAATTAGAGGGGTATACACGTATTGAATCGCTTCCAATACATCATTCTTCAAAATTGAATAAGGTTCTCTAAACGGTATGTAAATTATATTTAGCCACATTTTCGGCACATAATCCGCGCGTTAGCAGCGCTATTCTCCGCGTAATCTCGCGTACCGTTTTGGCCTTCCCTGCGCTATATTACGAGATTTTTTTTCGGATTAAATACTTTGAACATAAAAATTCGCGCAGTTTTTCTGCGCAATTTTTATGCGCAGATTTCCACGCAAATTTTTTTCGCTATTTCCTACGCATTTTTACACGCAAATGATTATGAGACGTGGTATGCCTTGCGTTGAATGTGATGCGAATATTTGTATATACAATATAGAAATGTTCGGTCTGTGGAAAACAACCCGGAAAAATACTCGCAAAGGGCCTTCATCATCGGCTACTGAATTTCCCGAAGGCACGATTGAGTACGGTAATGATAATAAACGATGGGTTGTTGTGAAAAACGTAAAAAATATTCAGCGTTGGTCGCCATTAGCATCAGCTACACTCTTCGGATACACACCTCTAACAGCAAAATATTTAGCAGACAATGTTGGAAAGCCTATAACTGTTTATGAACGTGAAATGCGTTTTATGTGGCCTAAAAAGCGTGGCGACTTTGATGTAAAGTATACATTTACGCCGTCGGGTGATGCAGAACGCGAAGGAAAAATCTACAAAAATTGGTTACAAACGCGTAAACCGGCGGTCGAAGACAATGATTTGTTTGTAATAAAAGGAACAATGCATGGAGACTTAGATTCGCCTCTTAAGGTCGCGCCGAAACCTGGTGAACTTGTTAGTACAAACTTGATGAATACCGACGCATTTGTAAAATCAAACGCTTAATTAAATTAATAAGACACGAAAGTCTCTGAAACCAAAAGATCCAACAATTAAAAAATCTCCGAAAATTTATCGGAAAACATAAAAATTTCTTTAATTTCTTCTCATTTTTACAAAATCCACAATTCCTCAAAATTTTCAGCACAAATCCGCATTTTCCGTATTTTCCCACGCAATTTTTATGCGCACATTTTCCCAAACAAATTTTCGCGCTATTTCCTACGCATTTTTTTGCGCTATTTTCGCATATCCAAAACCACGTAAAATCGGTACAAAAACCGAAAAATTTCCGAACACAAAAAAAAAATATAAAAGCGCCCGCGCAAATCATTAATCGTACGATTAATGATTTGCGCGCGCGCTTTTGCGTTTTCCAAAAATTTACGCATTTTTTCGGATTTTTTTGGATTTTTGTACAGATTTCACTGATTTGTCGTTTTTTTGCGCTATTTTTGGAGATTCTACAATGGCGCGGGAAATAGCGCTGAAAATTGTGTGGAAAATAGCGCAGAAAATTGTGCGTATTTTGTGCGCAAAAATATTCACATTTTTTTATGCGTACAATTTTCTGCGCGTTTACAATAAAATGTGTAGGAAAAAATTTATGAATTATATTTTTTCTGATTTATAAAACTCGTTCTGAAATGACATAATTGATTAATAAAGATGAACCGTAGTTTTTTTCAATATCTAATAGCATTTCTAGATGATTGTATAAATACGTTTTAATTTCCAGTGCGGTGAATGTATTCTTGTTTCGCACGCTAAATAACGCATATATAGCGGAACCCAATGAATTAATAATGCTATTTACTATATTTTTTAATATTGTTGGATGATCCTCGCCAATTAAATTCCGCAGCAGGGCTTCTAGTTCTTCACGCATATTGACCTGTATGCGCGGTGTTAATCCACGTGTAACAATACCCAAATGTTCAAACTCAAAAATATCATCTACTATCAATCGCTGTAACATGGCATTTATATCGTTCATCATTTGTTCATGTTGAGTATGATGAACTATTATAGTTGGCGTAGGCATTTTTATAGTATAAATGTGCGTCCGTTTTAGGCGGAGCACATTTTTTTTTGACCCGTGCTAATTTTAAATGCCGTTCCAGAATGTCTAAGAAGGATTAGGAAAATGAAAAAGTTATTTATTTTTTATTTTGAAACACATAAGATGGCAGAATAGTCAAGTGCCTTAACAATTTATGTAAAAGGAGCGTCTCGCGGCGTCGCATGGCACTTTCGGTCTGTCGAGTGCCTCTCTAACATCATCCGCTGTCCTCTTTTTAAAGTAATAATTTACGCCTGCTCTATTTGCCCTAGACACTGTCACGCAGTTGTAACCGTTTTCAATTGCGTAGGCCAACGCTTCCGCATCACTATTAAACGATTGCTTATACTTGGCGGTGCCTGTAACCAGCCTAACTCCCTCGTGGCACGCAAATCTAAAGTGAGATGGAATACCCGATGGGACTACATCCCCCTTCTCTTCGCCCTCTGAAGGGGCTTCATCTGTTTCCCATTTTTTAGAAAGAGCTGAACGAATAAGTTCAGCAGAAGGCGGCTTCGGTAACGAATATTTAAGAATGCCGTCGGACAAGCATCGTGACAAGTACGCCCATTCCGCTGGCAAATCAGTACCCTTCTTGGAAGGCTCGTACAGCAACTTCCCCTGTCTGAAGTTCCGATTTGCGCATATAGGATTCTTAATCTGCGTAAGGTCGAGGCAATTCTTGAAGAATATAAGGTAATCTGGATCAAAGTGACCCTCCCACCCCAACTCTCCATTTGTTATTGTTAGCGGTATAAGGGGACCAAGAATCCGTTCTTCTATTCGCTCGAATTCGGCCACCGCTACAATAAGTTTGTTACTTTTCCCGAGCACAAACCACAACAGGTCGCCCTTTCTTGCGGTATTTTTAAATTGTATGTCGCACGGTGTCTTTGAGAAAAGAGACCACGCATTCTTTGCGACGCTGTTGTAAAAGTTCCTTCCATCGCCGATTTGGAAAAGCCAATGCTGAGACATTTGCTAGAAAGGAAGGAAAGGGAGGGAAGGAAGGGAAGGAAGGGAAGGAAAGGAAGGGGAAGGAAAGGAAGGGGAAGGAAAGGAAGGGGAAGGAAAGGAAGGGGAAGGAAAGTTTGGTGTATTAGAAGCCACGCAATCTATCCAGCGTGGGATTCCGAGTTCAATTTTTTCCGATTCTCATATTCCGATTAATAAACAGTAATTCTAAAATCATACTGCCTAATCCGACGCTGTAGCGACTGACGCTTACAATCAAATACCTCACATGTTTCTACCTGACTATTTGTTTTTTTTGGGCGTATCTAACAGCAGATAATTTATAGTCTTTAGTATGGTGTTGACCAAACATTCCGCTTATCCAACGTGCCCGTTTTTAATGCCCATTGGTCTAATATTTATTGATTTACAAAAAATAGAAAATGCTATAAAAGATATTAAACAAAAAGAGTTCAAGAAATGCTTTATACATTTGATAACGAAGCAGTCAAGAAGATATAAAAACTCTATACTCGGAAGGAAGAAGATTTATTTATAAACTGATAGAAAGATACTTTTTATCACATTCTTCGATTTTGACTGCGTCTGTTCCAGGTCGCAGAATTACAACAAATCGAAGTGTTGCCTTATTAGATGTATCAACATAACAGGGATAATAAGTTCTGTAAGTTTTTACGCCATTATTAGTTCCATAAGCCGTAGGAACTTTCTTAACTGCATCTTGTAATAAAACTACACTTTTCTTGGTATTTAGTGATGTTTCTTTGAAACCATCTGCGTTGTTCATTGTGGGTAAATAGAAATAACCAAGTATCTTACATACACTTCTAACAATATCTTCATCATCATAAATCCTATATAGATTAATATCAACCTTTTCTTCAGGAACAACCGGCAAATCAACTGCTTTCAGATTTTTGATGTGATTAGTTGAAAGCATAGTAGGGTCTGCGGATACTTTTCCCTTGTTCTTCTTAAACCCAGCAGTCTGATAAGAGTTGGTTCCAAATGGATCTTCATATGTCTTTTCATACTCTTCGATCGCCTTAATTGAAGTTCTGTACGGGCCTGTCTTATGACCTTCTTCAATAACATCACGCCAGTATCCAGTCATACGCCCAACAAGACCTTGAATTTGGACGTTATTGTCTACTATTTTTGTATAGAGTTCAAGCGTTGCACCGATACGAAGTTTCCAGCGATTTGGAATAAGGTTTGCCCTACGGAAGAACCCCTTTACACCAAGAACTATATGGTTGGTTAGTGGTTCCTTAAATAACTCTTTTATCTCACCTTGTGATAAGCGATCTGATGAAGTATGATTTCTAAATATTACACCTTTACGAATACACGCATTTTGAACAATATTTACATTCTTAGCATTTACGCGAACAAGATGAACTCTAAAATCTTTTTTTTCTGATTTTTTTTCCGGATTACATTTTTTACACATACACGATGATTTATAATGATCTAGAATATCTTCTTGAATCCATTTTTCAGCAGCCTCTTGCGTGTTTACAGCATAAAACTCTTTCACAATACCCTTCTCCAAGAAATCCTTATGACCTATATAGGATGATGGAATAGTCATTTTATAGAGTTCATGTAGTTCTCCCCAGCGATACAAGTCATATAGTTCCTTAATCATCGTAGCACTGATAAAGACAAATCGGTTATTATGCTCCTCCATATGATTCACATCCAATACACCTGCTTCTTTAAGAATAGTTTGTAGTTTCTGTTCTGGTTTATCACCACTATCGATTTCATCTATAATAAATAATCCATTGGTTACACCAGTTAATTCATCTTTAGTAATTAATTTGATACCAGCTCTTTCTAACTTACCGTGATGAAAGATTTTGTCTTTAAAGCAAATAGGTGCTTTATCAATCATATCCTTCTCCCAACCAGCATTACTCATTCCAGTAATGATTCTTACATTCGAAGGATTTACAACAAAATTGTCGTCAATATGCGTTGTAAGAAGTTTCGCAATTTCAATCATAAGACCATCTGCTCCAACTTTTGTTTTCTTTAGAACGCTAATGACACGACGATGGTTTTTGTATATCTTATCTACAATCGCATTTGCATCCTCTATTTGATTTGGAAAGATATATTCAGCTGTTGCTTTATCATCTCCCTCAAGAAACCGCAGATGATTTTCGGCCTTTGCTGAATTATATGCTTGTATAACAGACTCACGCCGCGCAGCGATAATTTCACTTGGCGAAGTCATTTTGTTACCTTGAGTATGGGACGACATCGCAGTCAATTTTTTGACGTCCGCCTTCTCAACATATAAAAAACGATAATGAACAATATAGTGCTAAGCATGAATATTATTACAACAATTTTATGTCAATTTTATAGTCATATTTTACCCCTTACTTTATTTTAAAATTACCGTGTATTAATCGGAATATCAGAATCGGAAAAAATTGAACTCGTAACCCTTTGTCGGAAAGATTGTGTGGCTTTCCAAATCACCAAACCTCCCTTTCCTTCCTTTCCTTTCCTTCCTTTCTTTTCTTTCCTTCCTTTCCTTCCTTCCCTTACTTTCCTTCCTAGATGGCTAGTGTAGCAATGCTAATGGTCGCTTTATACAGTGTAGAGGAGCAGCGCCAGCGCATCATTTACGAGGAGCAAGAGAAAACGGCTCACAAAATCTTGGCAGCTTTTGAAGAGGGGCATCGTCAGGTTCTCCTGAACGCTATGATGCAGAGCGGTAAGACGGGCGCGTTCCTGTGGGCGGCGTTTGAACTTCTTATGAAACTTAAAGTTGCCAATATCGTCGTCATCTGCGGTTCCAACGAAAACGAATTACATACGCAACTGGAAAACGATCTGGAAGGCTACGTAGCGACGTTCGCGGATGACTTTTGCGATAAGACCCGAGGGCCCTACACAAAAGGGGCGGCGCGGCTCGCTGCGAACATCCGTGCGCGTACGAAGATTTATAAGTCTTCGGATCTCAATAAAGCCACGATTCCTAACAAGTCGATCGTAATCTGGGACGAGTCGCACTGTGCGCAGAGCAAGGAAAATTGTCCGTACAAGTTCTTTGAGCGGAATGGTGTCAAGCCTACCGGCACGCCGTTTTCCGACGATCTCTGGGCGGCGAAGGAGTGCTTCTTCCTCAGCGTGTCTGCTACGCCGTTTGCGCAGTTCAGCGATCTCCGCAACCCTGAGTTTCCGATTACAGCCAAGGTCGTTCAGCACATTCCAGGCGAGGCCTACATCGGTGTAAAGCAGTACATCGATGCCGACCGCATTCAGGAATCCTACTCCATCGAGGAGAATCCAGAAAAATTCGAGACACTCCTCCGCAACTTTGCGGGCGAACGTAAGTACGCCCTGGTCCGCTCTCATAAGCATCACGAGGCCATCAAGCGGTGCTGCGAGCGTGTCGGTGTGAGCTACTTGGATTACAACAGTACTGATCCGAAGGGTATTGCGAATCTCGATGCTCTAAAGTTGGAGCCTATTAATTTCACGGTAATCGCACTCAAGGGAATGTGCCGCATGGGTAAGGTTGTACCCAAGCAGCGTATTGCCTTTGTGTTTGAGGAGAGCCAGTCTTCCAAGAGCGATACGGTCCTTCAGTCTCTGCTTGGCCGCATGTGCGGCTACGGCCCGTACGAGTTACCGCTCGTCTATGTTTCACCGGCATTTCTTACCGTCAAGTCTGATACGGGACTGAGCGAAATGGATCGCTATACTGGCTACGTAAAGGACGGCGCGCTCATGCCGGCACGCGCTTCGCATCTCTCCAGGCTGCCCAAGGTCACTGGAAAGTTCTTGCTTCCTTATCCGCGCACGCTGGTCTTCCGCGACGATGATGAGGAGGACCACGGCGAGGCTTCGCGGTTCCGTGATGCTACGCACGACGAGCGTGTCGAGATGATTCGCGAGTCGGCGATTGCGGAATTCACGTCGCATCCACTCGAGGACGCGGTTCAGCTGGTAGAAATCATGGGACTTCTTCGAGAGCGGGATGCCACTCGCAACGTAAGCCTACATGATATCAACAGTGAGACATACGGCGACATCCGTAGGAAGTTGTACGACGCCACTGAGCGAAAGGGACGCTACGATGATCCGTCGTGGGATACGCATCGCTTCAAGGCGTATTTCGACGCGCGCGGTGCCGACGTGATTGTGCGCCTCGTAGGCTTTACGCTGACCGCGTTGGATTCTACGAAGCTTGCCTCCAAGGCGCCCATCGCCCCTACAACGGGTCGCGAGGCGTTCAATCCAGCGCGCGATTTGGCAGAGCCGATTGAACATGCGGCGAGGGTGGTCGATGTAGCGGCGGATATGGCGACTATTGTGCGCACACCAGGTATCCACACTCTCTGGATCAAGAAGACACTGAGCGGTGCGATTGCGCAGGCCAACGCGCTTCGGTACAACAGTCGTGGTAAGAATATGATGGGAATGACTGCGCAGACGAAGAAACAGTATCAGCGTATTGTGATACTCGTGGAAGCCGAGCGCGCCGCGGCAGGGGCAGGGGCAGCCGCAGGAGCAGTCGCAGCCGCAGGAGCAGGAGCAGTCGCAGTCGCAGCCGCAGGTCTAACGATAACTGTAGCAGTGACTGTTACGATTGCCTAACTGTATATTCAAATAAAAATCTACATACTAAAAATTCAAAAAGGCCTAAAAATTTTTCAACGACACCGTATAGGAATGGCATCGGATCTCAGCGGATGCGTTTTAGTACCCTTGGAGCGCCTACGGGCATTGGAGGCGCTCGAAGCGAGTCTGCCGGAAATGCTGGCGAAGGCGAAGAGTGAAAGGGATAAAGAACGGTTTGCTATGCTCCGTGAAAAACAAAAAGCCGATTCTGAACCTCATAAGAAAAAAGTACTTGAAAACTATCATAAAAACAAAGAAGAAATCAATGCGCGTCGTCGCGAGGCGTATAAAGCAAAAAAAGCGAGCGCAACGGTGCCGGCTTGAAATCCCCGGGATTCGCTTTCTGCGCAGAAAACGACACCAAAAACCGGCCCCCTAAACATGAACAATGACCACGCTTCGTGCCTTTCTCGACGGCCGACGCGTGACAAAGGACCAAGAATGGAATATTACCGGAATGTCTAAGACGGATAAAGGTAAATACTATGTTTCCAACAATGATTACGATACCTTCTTAGAGTTGTTTTACCAGCACGTTTGTCGAGCGCGTGAATCCTCGTCGCTACTCGAACGCCACGGTACTTTCACGCCCTTACTGATTGATTTGGATTTTCGCTATGAAAATGGTACTAAAGACAGACCCTTTGAAAAACGCAATATTCTCTCGTTCGTATCGAAATACGCGGAATCGTTTTTCCATTTTTTTGACTACGCGAAACCTCTACGATTTTTCGTGATGGTCAAACCGGATATGATTACCGAAAAAGATATGGTCAAAGATGGAATTCATATAATCTGTGGCGATCTCACGCTCGACTATACGATTCCGTTTGTTCTCCGAAAATATACATTGGAGCAAAACATTCTTCGGTGCTTTCCAGACCGTACCAATACCGATGACGATACGTTTGACGAATCGGTGATTCAGAGAAATAATTGGTTTTTGTATGGCGCGTCCAAACCCGATAAAGAAGCGTATGCGGTGGATTACTGCTTTATGGCGTACGCGGATGGTCGTATTGAAGAATGCGAATGGGTTGAAGACGACCGTGATTTTCTGCGTCTGTTTAGTCTTCAGGTTGCCCGTAACGTTCCTACATCTCTCACAGTTCGTCCAGATGTTCTGGATGAATGGAATACGTGGGAATCTATTGCGTGCCACGGAGGTGCTAAGAAAAAGAGTAAATCGGAAACGAAAGTCGTTACAGAGGCCAAAGAGGAAACCGGCAGCGCGTGTAGTCATTTATCGGACGGAATTACGAAAATCTTGAATCTCAAAGGTCTGGCGTGGGAAGTTAGCGAATGCGACGAAGGCTATAAGTTGGCGCATAATACGACGAATTGTCTAGTTATGGACGGCGTGAATCATAGTGCGCTCGGACATTCGTGCGTTTTTGTACAACGTACGCACGCGATTATGTCGTGCTTTTCTCATAAAACGAAGAAAATACCGCGGGGCAAAGCGGAGGCTCTGTGGGTCTTACTAACCAATGGCGAGGATGAGTCTATGAATGACGTCTATACTCTGCGGAAAACTGATTTTGAAAAACGTAATTTTCGCGTTCTGAATCCACCGGGTTATATGACGTTCATCGAGGATGGATGGATTCATTACACTCGGCAACAACTCATTGATATGAATAGTGGGATATTTCTGGACGGCGCTAAGAAAGAGCGTTTTATTGATTGGTGGTTACGAGATGAAACTATACGAACCTTCAATCGTATTGGTTACTTCGTAGATACTTCCGAATGTCCTAGTACTGTATTTAATACCTTTCGAGGATTTTCGGGTTCGTATGCCGATCTGAGCGGTTCGTGCGATTTGTTACTATCTCATTTACGTACGGTCATCGCCGATGGTCGCGACGATGTGTATGAGTTTATTCTGGATTGGTTGGCTTCGTGTCTTCAGTGTCCGCGACGGTTGACCGGTATTTGTCTCGTCGTGATGGGAGCGCACGGTAGCGGAAAAGATATTCTGTTCAATTGGTTCGGATCCAAGGTCGTAGGTATGGATGCGTATTTCAAAACGGCACGACCGCATATTGATATGTTTGGAGCGTTTAATGCGTCGCGTATCAATCGGGTGCTGTATCATATCGAGGAGGGCAATCGGAATTCTATGACCGCCGAATATCTTGAACAGTTCAAGAACTGCGTGACGGATGAGTTCGCGGCGGTCCAATTGAAGGGAAAAGATACGCGCGAGAACGTGATTAACTACAATCATTTTGTAATTACGACGAATAATTCGGTACCGTTCGATATCCACCGCGATGAACGGCGCTTCTTTGCCGTCCAGGCGTCGCCGATTCACGTACGTGATGCGGCGTATTTTGACCGGTTGGATTCGGAATGTTTACGGGTGCCTGGCGTCGCGAGATCGTTTTACGAGTTGTTGATGGCGCGGAATATTGGGACGCGCGATTGGAAGAATCCGCCGCCGACGGACGCTCTTCGGGATTGGAAACACGCGTGCGAATCGGTCATCGTACAGTTTCTGGAGCATTTTCGTACGATGAATCCTGAGGTTTCGGAAATACTGTCATCGGAATTATATGGTTCCTACAAAAATTATTGTAAAGAGTTCAAATCCGATGTGATGACGCTACGGCAATTTGGAATGGAGGTCAAGAAAGTTATTGGGGATGCGTCACATACTAGAATTGGAAAAATGTACGAATTTAAAAATGGTACTGTAAATACAGCGTGACGGAATGTGACGGAAGCGTGACGGAAGAATACAGTACAAATGACGGAAGAATGACGGAAAGATTTTTTATAATTTTTGTTTTTACTATTAAATTATATAGTAAATTATTATTGTGACGGAAGAAAGCGTTTTTACGGTAGGCAAAAAATCCTATAAAAACCCAAAAAAAATTTTTTTGCTCCAATGGGATGGGCTAAAATTAGGGGTTTTTCCGTCACTTCCGTCACCTATCGTATTTACAATAGGAAACTATGTACGTTTTTCATCTTGTATCGTAAATCGTTCCGTCACCTTCCGTCACCGACTATTTTCAAAAAGGCCTAACAATTTTTCAATAACGCCGTATAGGAATGCCGACTCAGTGGATGCGTTTTTGTTCCCTTGAAACGCCCTACGGGTATTAGAGGCGCTCTTGTAATTTGACGAAGTTTTTTCCGATCTTCAACGTTTTCGGCCATCCTAGTTAAAGAGTGAAAATTGAAGCAATTAAAATCTTTCTTCCTGAGTAACAAAGCCTAAAATGCGATACATTGAAGGCGATTTGTTAGAAGCAGATACTGAATACATTGTTCAGCAAAACTGTTGTACAGCCTTAGACACGTTGCGTACGGCGTCTCCGACGACGTGTGGGGCGACGACCACCAGTATATGAGAAAAAGGTCAAAGCACCGGCGAATTCACCATCTAAGTACCATAGGTATCGTTCACGGTCTTGGTTTTTAGGGAAGCGGCGTATCACGTCTCGTGCAATGTTTTCTACGTCATGATACAGTTCCGCACCTAGTTCTTCCTCTGAAAACAAATCAAAGGGTGCGTCGGGATTGCCCTCGTCAATAAAATTCCTGAGTCGGTCGCGTCTGGCATACAATGTCCTGGTTCTACGAGAACCGTTGTCTATCAACTTGCTCGCTAAACGATAGACTATTTGTCTGAAACGAACCCGGAGATCGTCATCGTCAGGAGATACACTGGACAGGCTCATTTTATACTATGTACATAAAATGAGATTGTATTCTAACGTCTGTTTAGCGTCTTGAGTGACGTGTTTTGCGTTGCGTCCGGCGTCCCTGACCCCGACGTGTACCGCGACGACCTCCATGTTACATGTTGCCGGGGTGTTCTCTTATGTACCTATGTATGGCTCTATTGAACGTGTTTGATATTTCATATCTGTACACTTCACGCCCGTCGGCTTCAGGTACGCGGTCAATGATACAGTTGAATTTATGGATTATCGAAGCGATTGTGTCGTGAAATTATTTCATTTCGGAAGACAACTTGTTTCTTGACGGCTTGTGTGCTACGAACTATGGCGCGCGACCCTGAACAGAGGGGGTTGTATGTCACAACGGCCTTCCGGTTTAACGATTTCGTGAAAATTCGTGAATTGGTTTAAAGATTTTGCGCATCTATAGTATAAACAAATGACGAAATACACCTGCGAAACTTGTGAGCGAGTATTTTCTCAGAAGGGTCATTTTGAAGACCACAACAACCGCAAACGCCCCTGTAAAAAAGATAATACAATTGAAGCACTTGTGGAGAAAAAAGTTCAAGAAATTCTCTCAAAGACGATTGAAGGAGTCTTAAAAATTGAGTCGACATCAATGACTGTTAGGAAGTCAGAACAAATGGATTACTCCGCAAAAACTTGTAAAGAACTAGTTGCTCTTTGTAAAGAGAAGGGAATTGAGGGGTATAGTGGAAAGAAAAAGGAAGAAATCATCGCTAAACTGCTAGCAGATTCTCTACCGAAAAATGAGATTGTAGAATTACCCCCTAAGGTAGAAGAAAAGAAAGAAGACATCACTAAACTGCTAGAAGATTCTCAACCGAAAAATGAG